>Ga0183096_1000857_pt1 | contig 31778 bp, 23 predicted proteins | sample Biomet5_FD_127791 | JGI IMG/M metagenome (GOLD analysis project Ga0183096, IMG submission 127791) | Microbial communities from bioreactor (seeded with sewage sludge) at LBNL, California, USA - Biofuel metagenome 5 (version 2) (version 3) | ecosystem: Engineered > Bioreactor > Anaerobic >... | reverse complement strand
CTCGGACAGCGAAGCCGTACAGATAAAAGAGGCGGGAGCAGCCGCGGTATCGCTGGGAAAAACGACGCTGCGCACAGAGACAGCCGGCATCGTCGCCCTGGCGATGATCATGTATGAGTTGGAACTGTGATTTTTAAAGATAATAACTTATGGTATATTTTAAAACATACTTAATATGCGGAAATCGTCAGGTAAATGATATTTGAAAAAATGTATCAGGATCTGCGCGTGTAGTTCAGACGGATTTTTTTATATTATGGGCTTAATATACTAAAGTATACTGTTTGTGTGCATATATTATCCTTTAGCCAATTTCAGAAGAAATGACGGTGGGTTATAATGACACAATCATTTAATATACAGAAAACCAAATTAGAATAAAGAGAAAATGGATGGCTTTTAAGATCAAATCAGGTGTGTACAGTGCGGAATAAGATGGAAGACAGTCATTGGATTTACGGGATAAATATAATGTTTACAGTAAAAACGCTTGAAAAAGTATAAGCTATATAGTAATATATTAGTATATTAAAAAAGGAGTTCGATATGGGTCTGAAGAAAATGTATTTGAATATCAACGGTGCCAACAGAATGGTCATATGCGACCCCAATAAGGACACCCTTGCAGCTGTGCTGCGAAGAATGGGCCTCACAGGGACAAAGATCGGATGTAACGCGGGTCAATGCGGAGCATGCTCAGTCATTTTTAACGGAGATGTCATTCGCTCCTGTGTAAAAAAAATGAAAATGGTACCGGACAATTCTAAGATAATTACCATTGAAGGAATAGGGACGCCGGAGAAACTGCATCCATTGCAGCTTGCTTTTATAACTTATGGCGCAGTTCAGTGCGGATTTTGCAATCCGGGCTTTATTGTTTCTGCAAAAGGCCTTCTTGATGAAAATCCTTCTCCAACAAGAGAAGAAGTGCGTGACTGGTTCCAAAAGCATAGAAATTTATGCCGCTGTACAGGATACAAACCTATTGTAGACGCAGTCATGGCAGCAGCAAAAGTCGTTCGCGGAGAGTGGACGATGGATGATATCACATATAAAATACCTGAGAACGGAAGAGCATACGGAACAAGGTTCCCGCGTCGGGAAAGCGGAGTTTCAAGAGTCACGGGCACGGCTAATTACGGTGATGATATTGGGTTGATTATGCCGGAAGATACACTGCATCTGGCACCGGTAATCACAAAGGTTTCACATGCGAACATCAAAGGGATCGATGATTCTGAAGCTATGAAGAGCCCGGGAGTAGTGAAGGTTATTACAGCAAAAGATGTAAAGGGTACAAACCGTCATGCGACCCCGTTAAGCCTTCCACGCAGTGAGGCGTCCGGGCTTGAGTGGCCGGTCATCTGTGATGATAAAATCAGCAGATACGGCGATATTGTGGCTGTTGTTGCTGCCGATACACGTGAACATGCACGTGAGGCGGCAAAACTTGTCAAGGTTGATCTGGAACTGCTGCCGGAATACAGTAATGCGATAGAAGCAATCTTGCCTGATTCTATTCCCATTCATCCGGGAGAGCCGAATTTGTTTATGCGCTGGCCGGTGAGAAAGGGTGAAGATACGAGAAAGGTATTCCCGAAAGCTGATAATGTCGTGGAAGGAAGTTTTCATACTACAAGAGAGCCTCACCTTCCGATAGAGCCTGATGTTGCGCAAGCCTACTGGGACGACGAAGGTATACTTACAGTTCACAGCAAGAGCCAGTGGCTGTACGGAACAAGAGATATGATAGCAGCGGCAATAGGTCTGCCGGAAGAGAAAATACGGATAGTTGAAAACGAAACCGGAGGCAGCTTCGGATATGCAGTTTCACCACCATCGGCAAGTTTGGTTGCAGTATGTGCCATGGCTCTTGAAAAACCTGTCACACTGACATTCTCATATCCTGAACATCAGTGGTTTACAGGAAAGCGTACACCTTCATATTCCAATATCAAACTTGCGGCTTCTGATGAAGGGAAGATTCAGGGAATCGAATTTGAAATACTATACGAGGTCGGAGGTTACATTCAGTTTATCGATTCACTTTTGATGAAAGGCATATTCTACGTTGGATTTCCTTATAATGTGCCTAATATCATGGGTATTTCAAAAGGCGCTTTTTCAAACACGAGTTACGGCACTACGTACCGTTCATTCGCATGTGTTCAGGCATTCGTTGCCTCAGAATCGATCATGGATATGATGGCCGAGAAAATCGGAATGGATCCATTTGATTTCAGATATAAGAATATTGCAAGGCCGGGTGATCTTTCCAGTGCGAATCGTCCGTATAAAGAATACCCTGTAGAAAAGATGATGGATATGCTGCGGCCTAAGTATGAAGCGGCAAAAGAAAAGGCAAAAGCTGAAAGCACGCCGGAAAAGAAACGGGGAGTAGGCATTGCCATGGGAGGATTCAATACGGGGGACCCCATCGATGTTGCTTATATAGATCTTGAACTGTGCGAAGATGGATCTTTTATCAACTATAATACATGGGAGGATCAGGGGCAGTGTGCTGAATCAGGAGTATTGCTGCACACATATGAGGCTCTGCGTCCGATGAATGTTCCTCTGGAGAAGATCAAGACGGTAATGAATGATACTATGACCTGCCCGGATACAGGCATTGCTGCAGGAAGTCGTCTCCATTACTTTACAGGACTTGCCACTTTGGACGCTGCTGAAAAATTGATGAATGCTATGCGCAAAGATGACGGGACATATCGTACATATGAAGAAATGGTTGCGGAAGGCATACCGACCAGATATCAAGGAGTCGGTTCATCGCGGACAGGCCTTGATAATCTCGATGTCAACAGAGGAGAAGGTGATCCGTGGCCTGAGGTGATGTATACTATTTTCATGGCCGAAGTTGAGGTGGATACTCAGACCGGTACTACGAAAGTAGATAAACTTACTCTTGTCGGAGATGTAGGCGTGATCGGTAATGTTTTGGGAGTAGAGGGACAGGCTTACGGCGGTCTCTGCCATTCTTTGGGATTTGCTCTTAAAACAGATTTCAGTGACATGAAAAAGCATTCGACGATGGTCGGGGCAGGCATAACGGAGATCGCTGATATGCCGGATGACATCGATTTGATCTGGAGCGAAACTTATCGCAAAGACGGGCCTCATGGTTCGGCCGGGTGTTCTGAAGCATTTCAGTGCTCAGGACATGTAGCTATACTTAATGCGATAAAGCAGGCAGTAGGTGTACGTGTGTATGATGTGCCGGCTACGCCAAAGAAGGTAAAAGCATTGATGGAAGCAAAAGCACAGGGCAATGAATATAAGCCTGAGAAATATTATCTGGGTCCGGATCTTCATGATGATATGGATTACTTTGAACAGAACCCGAGATATTGGGACACCGAAACAGTAGAATAAATCAATAAGAGGACCATGGCTGGTGCTGACAGACAGCACAGCCATGGGATTCTTTTATAAGGTGTGAGCAATGAGTGAAACAATAGCCAGAAATGAAGCAGAATATTTTGCGAAAGATTGTATTTACGGGGCAAAGCCTGCCTGTACCTGCAGCTGTCCATTCAACTTTGATGTACCGAAGTTTATTGATTACATTCAGAAGGGGAAGTTTACACTGGCATACAGACATTTTCAGGATCAGTCGGTCTTTCCGGGGATCGTGAGTAATTTATGTTCTGAACCGTGCAGGGAAAATTGTGTAAGAAAGGATGTTGATTCAGTTATTTCATTGTCCATGCTGGAAAAGGCATGTGTTGAATTTACTGAAAAGACAGAACCTAAAAGGTTCAATTTACCGGCCAGAAACAAAAAAATAGCAATCATAGGCGCCGGGCTGTGCGGACTTACTTGTGCGCAGAGGCTGGGTGCTAAAAGTTATGATGTTACAGTATATGAAAAAACAGACAGAATAGGGGGCAGACTTTGGGGACTTTTGGATCCGGAGATATTTTTGCCTGAAATCGAACTGCAGCTTCAAAATGCACGAGTGTCTTTTGAACTGAATACTGAAATAAATTCATTGGATGATATCACATTTGATGCTGCCTTTATAGCAACTGGTATGGCGGGTGATGATTTTTTGCTTTCTGAAGGAACAGACAGTAAATCATTAAGTACAGCAAGACCGGGGGTGTTTCTCGGCGGCAGCCTGTTGAATACAGCACCGATCGGGGATATCGGACAGGGAATCATCGCATATCATTCCATCGAGAAATATCTGAAAGTCGGGGGGATGGGCGGTATACCCGAGACATTCATCATTGATGAATGCCGTCTGGAAATGGATCTGAGCAGAGTGGAAACGGCTGATCAGATCAGACCTTCGCATGAAGGACGTTTTACGCGGGAAGAAGCAGTTCAGGAGGCGAAAAGGTGCCTTGAATGCAACTGCACCGCATGCAGCGACTGCTGTGAAATATTTGATCATTTTAAGAATTGGCCATGCGCCATGGTGCGTGACGCTGTAGCGTCGTTGCATACTAAAACAAGTATTAAAGAACAAAATGCTACACGGACGATGAATTCATGCAATCTTTGCGGTCTGTGCAAAGAAATGTGTCCGAAAGATATAGACATGGGAAAGTTTTTTCATGATTTTAGATATTTTAAATCAGAAGACAAAATGCTTCCGCCCGCTTTCCATGACTTTTTCATAAGGGATATGCATTTTTCCAATAATGAAGCGTTCTTTGCGCAAACAGCACCGGGATACCAGACCGCGAGCCATGTATTTTTCCCGGGATGCCAGTTAGGCGCAAGTGATCCGAGGTATGTTGAGAAAACATATGACTGGCTGCTGGAGAATATCTCGGATACCGCAATCATTCAGGGGTGCTGTGGAGCGCCGGCAGATTGGGGAGCAGATCGGGCGCTGCATGAAGAGACAATAGATATGCTGAGGAATGAATGGGACAAAATGGGAAAGCCCAAGGTTATTTTCGCCTGTCCGACCTGCAAGCATCAATTTGAGGAATTCATACCTGAAGCTGAAGGTGTATCTTTATATCGCATTTTAGACGAGAAAGGATTGACGGGAAATCATAGAAACAGCTATGAGGAGGCCTGCGTTTTTGATCCCTGCTCCAGCCGTTATGACAGCACTATGCAGGAAAGCGTCAGAAATCTTGCTGCGAAAGCAGGCAGCAGGCTCACAGAATTGTTTTACAGCCGTGAAAAAGCTCAGTGCTGCGGATGGGGCGGACATACAGAGGAAGCAAACCCTTCTTTGTTCAAGAAAGTGGTTAACAACCGGATCAGCAGCAGCCAGCTGCCGTACATTACATACTGCACAAACTGCAAAGACACTTTCCTTGAGAAAGGAAAGGAATGTATGCATATACTTGATATAGTCCATGGGTTGGACAATGATCGCTCCGGTCCGCCAACACTGTCACAAAAAAGAAAAAATCGTCTCACAGTGAAAAGAGATTTATTGAAAAGGATCTGGGGGATTGAAATGAAAGATACAGAAGAGGCTGATGAGACAGTATCTATATATATACCCGAAAATGTTCAGCAGAAGATGGACATTTTGAAAATTCTGGAAGAAGATGTCGTTAAAACAATAAAAACCAGTGAGACATCAGGTTATCGGCTGTACGATCAGGAAACGGACACATATATCGTACATCTTCGCATAGGTATAATAACATATTGGGTAATGTATAAAAAAACAGGAGAAATGATCAAAATCGCAAATGTTTATTCGCACAGAATGGAAATCGTGGAGACTCTTGATGATTGGACTGATAAATAATGAAAGAGATAATATGTGACAAATGTAAAATACCATTGAAAAAAGCAAAGGTAAGCTTCAGATATCTGGGATTTGAAGTACATGCAGATGTATTGAAGTGTCCATCTTGCGGACAAGTTTTTGTGTCAGAAGAAATGGTCAGGGAAAAAGTTCGGAAAGTAGAGATGTCCGTAGAAGATAAATAGGGAGGCCATCAGCATATAAGCGCTTTTTATCAAAATATTAATGATATGTTCAGATATTTGAAATCGCTAACAATATACTTTTTTCTACTTGCAAATATCCGTTGGTATGTACTGCCGGCGGATATTTTCAATTAATATAGAGCCATAAGATACAAACAGTATAGACAAGGAGGTCTGTATAATGATAATCAAGGGCATAGCTCATACAGGAATATGTGTAAAAAACCTGGAAAAATCGATAGAGTTCTATAACGGAGTGCTGGGTTTTAAAGTCGTGGATGAACCATGTGATATGGTAACGGATTCAGAAGAAGGTCCGGCGATGGGATTCGGTATCGACTGTCAGCACAGGATAGCAAAACTGGAAGCTGCTCCCGGGCAGTACATTGAGTTAATGGAATTCGGATATCCGGTTTCGTCGATAAAAGCGCCGCTTCCGCTCAATGCAATAGGAAAACATCACCTTTCATATCTTATAGATGATGTAGATGCATGGGTCGCCAAATTCAAAGAACTGGGACTGGAAGTAGTCTATAAACCGCTTCCGTATGAAACAGAACAGGGGACAGCGTACTGGGCAATCGTAAAAGACCCGGACGGCATACAGATAGAATTGATGCAGGAGTAAAATTAAACAGCAGGCGTTTAAATAGTCGCAAAAAGAAAGGAGAACAGCAAATGGCAAATATAAAAGGATATAACATAGTAGCTAACATATTGAAAGATGCAGGAGTTGAATGCGTATTCGGCATAACAGGAGGTCATGTGAGTTTCCTGTGGCCGGAATTTGAAAAACTGGGCATAAAAGTATATGCAGTGAGCCATGAAAGCATGGCATCGTACGCGGCGATGGGGTATGCTCAGGCGACAGGAAAAATGGGTGTTGTGATCGCTACAGCCGGCCCCGGTGTTACACATGCTATTACAGGAATAGTTGATTCTAATATTTATGATGCACCTGTACTGTTTATAGGAGGCGCAGCGCCGGCATCACAGAATCTTCATGAACAGCTGCAGGAATATGACACTCTTTCAATCCTTAAGGGGTGCACGAAGAAGGCAAGAAGATGTGAAAATACCAATCAGATAGCAAACTATCTTGGGATAAGCATCAGGAATTGCCAGGGATTCAATCCCGGGCCGGTATATCTGGAAATACCGTCAGATGTACTGCAGATGACACCGGTAGATGAAAGCAAAGTTGAATACCCGATCGATTATATGGCAAACAGGAGAACCGGTGCATCTCCGGCTGTCGTGGAAGAAATATCAGATATGATAATAAATGCAAAGAAGCCGGCCATACTCATAGGAGAAGGTGTACAGTATGGTGCAGAAGACATGACGGCTTTTAAAGAATTAGCAGAATACCTGAAGATTCCGACAAGCACGCTGCTGACTAACAAAGGCAAATTCTTTTCAGAAAAGGATCCTATGTTCAGGATAGGATTCGAGGCAGGTATGGAAGCAGATGTGATCCTGGGATTCAATTATGCTGCAGATGCTGAATTCGGACAATGGTACATCAATCCGGATGCAAAGTTGATAAGCATCTCCACAGACTGGGACGATATAGGACTTAACGGCCCATGTGCAGTAGGCGTAGTCGGCCATTGTGATGTGGTAGCACGGCAGATACTGGACTGTGTAAAAACAAAGACTGCAGCAAGAGAAGACAGATCCTGGGCTGATTCTGTGTGGGAAAAGGCTAAAGCGGATTTTCAGGAAACAAAAGAAAAAGATTTTGGAAGCGACAGGCATCCTATTCATCCGGCACGCATGGTGAACGAATACATCAAATTCCTTAACAGCGAAGAAGGACAGGGATACATATTAAATCCGTGCGGAGGGGATATCCTTGAATGGACCAGAGTCAACCATCGTATGCTGATGGATGATGCAGGATCGTTCCCAAGCCGCTTCTTCCATGGAACAAAGTTCGGATGCATAGGTTCACAGCTGGGTGAACTGATGGGTGTATGGGCTGCGACGAAAAAGCCGATCCTGCATGTGGACGGCGACGGATCATTCTGCGAGAACATTTCAGAGATGATCACATACGCAAAATACGGGGTACCTGTTATAGTTCTCTTGGCGAACAACAGCAGTTATGACATGATAAAAGACCATATGCGTAATGCATATCCGGGAGATGATATCGTAGATATCGCTAACGCAATAAAACCTGCGAAGGGCGGGATCTTCAAGTTCAGCGCCATTACCGGAGTATTTGACGGATACGGTGAAGAAGTGGAAAACCCGGAAGATATAGTACCGGCACTCAAGCGTGCAGCAGCCACGGGGATGCCGTCAATAATCAGCGTAAACACTGAAGCAAGCAGCGATGTTGTGTCACCGATAACGAAATCATTCCATGCTGCAACAGAATAATAATGCAAATGTGCATATTACCTGTTCAGGGAAAAATAAATAAGGTACAGCAATAAATAAATAAAATATATCAGGAGGTTCAATAATATGTATGTATCGAGAATGGGAAAGGCAGGCGAGGTCTTCTATGAGGAAGCAGAAACGCCTGAAGCTGACGGAAAGAATGTGTTGGTAAAAATACATGCAGTGGCGATTTGCGGAACGGATAAACACGCATATATGGACGGAAGCATGAATGGCGATGTATGGGGTCATGAGTATAGCGGCACCGTTGAAGATCCGGGCGCTTGTGATGATCTTAAGGTCGGAGACAAGGTAGCCATATTTCCCAATCACCCATGCCATAAATGTGAATTCTGCAAAGCAGGGCTGACAAATTTGTGCCCCACAGTCTTCCGCGGCACAGGCGGATCATCTGCAGCAGCGGAATACCAGCTGGTAAACCCGTATAATGTCATAAAGATCGCTGATGATATGAGTTTTGATGAAGGAGCTCTCATAGAGCCTACGACTGTAACATACCATGCTTTGGGAAAAACAGGCATCAAAGCGGGACAGACATTGCTGATCAGCGGAGTCGGCGGACTTACAGGATTGCTGGCAGAAACAGCCAGAGGAAAAGGCGTCAGCAAGATCGTAGTTACCGATGCCGTTGAAAAACGGGCGCAGCCGTATATAGACAGCGGTGTTATCGATGCTTTTGTCAATTGTGAGGAACCTGGTTTCTTTACAAAACTGATGGAACTTGCTGACAGCGAATTCGGTTATGACGCTTTTATAGATATCAAGGGCGGTGTGAGAAATGCCAATGAACATATCGTCTGCATGAAAAACGGCGGCACGGCCGTGATCGTTGCCGAGGTTCCCGGAGACAGAGAAGCATTGAATCTTTATGATCTGACAGAGGACGAAAAAGCGGTAACTGGCAGTTACGGTTATACAAAGGATGAATTCGAAGCAGTAGGTCGTATGATCGCAGAGAAAAAAATAGATGTTACTAAATACATAGGCAAGAAGTTCAAACTGAGCGAGGGTCAGAAGGCTTTTGAACATGCCATGGACAGAAATGTATTGCCGTCGAAAATAATCATTGAAATATAACTATAAGGAAAAGGAAGGGAAACAATATGAGATATGTAAGACCGAATGTAAGGTTGTACGAAGCTTTAAAGGTTCCTGAGGCTGTAAAAGTCCTCAAAAAATATGTCCCGAAAGTTGCAGAGATATCGGCTGATTCAGCTGACGCGAACTGCACGATATTCAGGATAATCAAAGATGACTATCCTGATATGCAGAAAACAGTATTTGCAGAATTGGAACAGATAAGTTTTGATGACAAATAATATAAAGTTTTATCGGTACAGGCTTTTCAGCCTGAATTGATTAAACACCTATACTCCTCAAAAAAACTATAATTGCACTAACACACCTCTGGCTGTCCTGCCGGAGGTGTGTTAGTGATATAGGCAGGTGCAGGCATATGATACATTGATATATCAATGTATCTACTATACTAAAGTATAGGCAGAAAGTGATGCCATTATACTTTTGACGGTTTATCCGGAGCTGGAAATCTCGTAAACTGTATATAATATATAAGTGACGATTCTGTTATATCTCATATGCAGGATCATGGAAAGATCAGTGAGATCAGGAGGAAACAATATGGATGCTGCAATGTTGGAGTACATTAAGAGTCTTAAACCGGAGCCGCACGAAAACGGGATGAATCTGGTAAAGAAGGGTGTTGAGATCGGCAATTCCTTTGAAGCAGGACGAAGCAGATTTGAAAGAGAAAGCAATGGAAAATATACATGCCACATGGATTATAAAAAGGAATGCATGCGCGAAGGCAAGATAGTATGGGATCTTCTGGTCGGTCTGGCCACCATAGACGAAGAAGCTGAGGCTATAGCGGAATTGCACAGGCGGGCAGAAGAACTAGGATATGAACTGAATTTGATACAGGCAATACCAAGCCCGTTGACTGGGCTTCCCAAAGAGTACAGAGATAAAGCCCCTGCAACTACCAGTTACATTATGGAAGGTCTGGATGATTATAAGAAACATATAGAGGCAGCTCCAGTTGATGTAGACTTTGGAGATCATCATTTAGTAACTCCCAATGCTATCGAAACAACAATAAATGCGCTGAAAGTCGGATCACCTAGAGTCGGAGAATTCTCACAGTTCATATGGGATTATCCGGGCTTTGACGATGATGTAAAAAGGTTCTCTGATATGACAGTCGCCCTGGGGATCATGGCTTCAAAGAGAGACGAAATGTTTTGCGTCGAAACTTATCTGGATGATGGATTTCCGGGATACTTTATCGACTGCGCATCATATATAGGGTATGCGCTAATGGAGCATTATATCTGTTCAACGTTATGCAACGCCAGATTGTCGATAAGTTACGCAGGGCTTTTAAGTGAAATCGATACCAGAATGGCGATACCTCTTGCGCTGCACAGATTATTATCAACAGATGAACAGCCGACGATGTCATATATAAACGGATCCACCAATATGCAGTGGGATCATGATCTGAACGGGAATTTTGGTACGAGCTGCCAGGAAATGCTTTTTGAGATACTGGTCGAAAAGAAATACAGGATGGGTCTTGGAATCAATCCTGTGGCTATTACAGAAAAAATAGCAGTGCCTACCATGCAGGAGCTTTGGGATATTTTCGTAGCAGGAAAAAGAGTAGAGGAAAAGGCAGATGAATGGATGCCGTTCATGGATTTTACCAAATTGGAGGAAATAGCCGGTGTCATGATGGAACAGGGGAAACAATTCTTTGAGAATTCACTTGAAGGCATGAAAGAGGCAGGCATAGATATCGAAGATCCTCTGGAGATGATACTGACGCTGAAAAAATTTGACAAAGTAAAATATGAACAAGCATTTCACCCTACGACGTACAAAAAGGATGCAGTGGAACTCAAGCCTTTTTATCCCACAGTTCTGGGAAGGCAGACAGTGGACATGAAAGAGAAGATCATAAAAGAACTTAAGGCAGAAGGATATAAAGAGGAGGATCTGAAAGGGAAAAGAATCGTTGTGGGTTCGGGAGATGCTCATACATACGGTCTTATTCTTGTTGAAGGCGTGCTTGAGGCAATGGGAGCGACCGTTGTTAACGGCGGAGTCGATATGGAAGCTGTAGATATGCTGGATCTGGCAGATGAAGAGGGAATAAGCAATGTGGCAGTCAGCTGTCATAACGGGGAGGCCCTTGATTACGGCAAGCAGTTGCTCCAGCTGGCTAAAGAGAGGGGAAAGAAATATCAGTTCTTCATGGGAGGCAAACTCAATGCAATACTTCCTGGGCATTCGGAACCTACAGAAATAGACGATCAATTATGTGATATGGGAATCAGCGCTCATAATGATCTAAGATACACCATAGATCTCCTTAAAAAGGCCAACTGACAGCAGCCGGTCGAAACATATATAAACGCATAGAAAAAAGCACTGTTATGCAGCGCTTTTTTCTATGCGTAAATAAATGAGCGTGTGAAGGAATCTCTGTAAATACAAAATAATAATAGGCCTTCTATGGTAGAATTACCAAAGGAGGCCTATTACTATGGCTAAGAAAACGCGCAAGGTCGGAGATCTTACCGACGGTAAAAAAGAGATCATTGCAAAGCTACTCGAAGAGTACGATATCGAGACCGCTGAAGATATCCAGGATGCGCTTGCCGACCTTCTCGGCGGCACCATCAAGGGAATGATGGAAGCCGAAATGGATGATCATCTCGGCTATGAAAAGAGCGAACGATCCGACAATACAAATGCCCGTAACGGCTACAAGAGCAAGAAGGTCAAAAGCAAGTACGGCGAATTCGATCTGGATGTACCGCAGGACCGTGAGAGTTCTTTCGAGCCCAAAGTAGTTCCCAAGCGTCAGAAGGACATATCACAGATCGACGAGAAGATCATCGCCATGTATGCGCGAGGCATGACTACGAGACAGATATCTGATCAGATCGAAGAGATATACGGCTTTGATGTAAGTGAAGGTTTCGTATCTGATGTCACAGATAAGATCATTCCACAGATAGATGAATGGCAGAACAGGCCGCTCGATGATATATATCCGATAGTGTTCATAGATGCCTGCCATTTTTCCGTAAGGGAAGACAAAATCATAAAAAAGCTCGCGGCATATGTGATCCTCGGCATCAATTCCGAAGGCCTTAAAGATGTGCTGGGGCTTTACATAGGTGAAAACGAGAGCAGCAAGTACTGGCTCGGAGTACTGAATGAGCTTAAAAACCGGGGTGTAAAAGATATCATGGTGATCTGCGCAGACGGTCTTACAGGTATCAAAGAAAGCATCGAAACAGCCTTCCCCCAGGCCGAATATCAACGCTGCATAATACATCAGATCAGAAACACGCTAAAGCATGTGTCATACAAATGCAAGAAAGAGTTTTCTGAAGATCTTAAGACGATATACACCGCGCCAAATGAAGAGACCGGCTATGAGCGTATGCTGGAAGTTACCGCGAAATGGGAAGACCAGTATCCGAATTCCATGAAGAGCTGGTCGGCGAACTGGGACTCCATAGTACCGATCTTTAAGTTTTCGGCAGAGGTCAGAAAGGTCATTTACACCACGAATGCCATCGAAAGCCTGAACAGCAGCTACAAGAAGCTAAACCGTCAGAGAAGTGTTTTTCCATCTTCTGCGGCACTGCTGAAGGCGCTTTATCTGGCCACGAATCTCTGCTCCAAAAAATGGACGATGCCGATCAAAAACTGGGGCAGGATCTACGGCGAATTCTGCATCATGTATCCGGACAGGATGCCGGATTAAGCAGCTGAAAAAATGCATGCCTTTGCAGCTCTTTTTGAGCTGCATTGACATGCATCATTTTGATGTTATTATGTTGTTGAAAGCCGGCTGCCGAAGAGCAACTATCTAAATTATTTCTCAATGATCATAGAAGACCTATTTACAGAAAGAATTTCACACGCTCAAATAAATTGCAAATCAGACTATTACCGGACTGGAAACAGCTTCCGCAGTTATATGTGTTTCTATGTAAGTGCGGGCACCTGAAGTAAATATTTCGGTATATGCATCGCGCCTTTCCACATCGATGTGACAATCAGGCACACCTTGCAGCGACATCTTCCCCCTGATGTATTTTTTCAGATATGATGACGAATACTTTATGGCTTCTTCCAAAGAACTGAATTCTTTACGACAGTCAGGCAAAAATGCCGCATATGAAGCAGCTTTAAGAGCAGGCCTTATCAGTGCTTCAGCGGTCTCACGTATGGGGGCTACTGCGGCACCTATAGCATTGGCTACTTCTGAATGCTCAGGTATGATCAATTCTGTCCCCAGTTTATCAGCGACATGCGGCATCCATACGGAAACAGGAGCGCCTACTGCAGCTATGGGCTTCGTCAGTTTGAATGAAGCATGAAGAAAATCATTCTTATTATCTGAAAATGATTTTTCCATTAAATACAAGGCCGCCGGATCTGACGCGAATATGCAATTCTTTTTTTCAAAGTCTGCGGCGCTCTGAAGGCATGAAAACACAAGTTTTTTTATTATCGATGTGCTTACTTTTTCAATTGCATCTTCATAAGGGAGATTCAGTATTTCCGAAATACATTCCATGGCAAGTTCAGATGCTGCGCTGTCCCATCTCCTGTATTCGCCGGTCACATGCACAAGATCTGTCGGTGTGAAAGATATCTGCTGGATGCATTTTTTATGTAAAAGTGATTCCAGAGGCAGCATTCCAGGTTCAAAACCGGTTTTTCTGCATATATATTCAAGAGTGTGAGGAGCACCGTCCAATGCCTCAAAAACAGGTTTTTCGGCATTGCTTAGCGGCTGTAAGGTATGATTTGCCGTGTTTTTATTGAGAGGTAAGAAACAGTCAAAAGCCTGGAATTTAGTGCTGGTCATCGGCAGATCACGGCATAGTGAGATCTCATCTGTCAGATGAGGGAATAGAGAAGCTCCTGTGCACAGCGGGATAACTCTTTCTGGGCCGACGACAATTCCGTTGGGAGGGAAAATTATGAGACTGTCGCCGCCGATCCCGTGTGTAGAGACTTCTGCCGCCCTGCATCTTGTCAGCCAGCCGCCGACCTTGGCTCCGGTCTTGCTCAGATTGACTTTTCCGTCATCAAGATCTGCGATATCTGAGGTAGTTCCGCCCATGTCGAATATGTACGCAGAATCCGATTTGATCAGGTGTTTTGCTCCAAGTATGCTTGCGGCAGGGCCGGAAAGTATCGTTTCAACGGGGCGGTCGAGGACAACAGTCTCGCTCATCAGGCTGCCGTCGCTTCGTACTATCATTATGGGTGCGGTTATGCCTTTTTCCTTAAGTACTTTTTTAGTTGCCGCGATAAAATCACGGATGATCTTGATAAGACTGGCATTTAAGGCGGTAGTCACAGTACGTTCCCAAAATCCCAGAGAGCCCGAAAGTTCATGCGCGCAGAATGTCGGCAGACCGGTTTCGTCTTCTACGATTTTTTTGATTCTTAATTCATGCTCGGGATTGCGCACGCTGGCATATCCGGAAATCGCCACGGCATCTACCAGGCCCTTCATGCTTCTAGCAACTTTGGTGATCTCTTTTTCGGACAGGGATATCTTCTCCCTGCCTTTAATATCCAGTTTTCCTGATAACAGAAAACAATGGGTTGAGGGAAGCGGTCTGTCTGGCATTGCTCCTGTTAGAAGTATTCCTGTTTCGCATCCGGTACCCTCAACTATAGAATTAGTGGCCAGTGTCGTAGAAAGAGAGACCTGCTCGATTTTATGGAAATCACAGAAATTCAATTCATCGATGGATCTTGATATGCCGTCTTCAAGATTTTCATGGGTGGTAGGAGCCTTGCTTGTATATAATATTTCTTTAGTCGTGCTGTTCAAAATAGCACAGTCAGTATTTGTTCCGCCTGTATCGATGCCAAGGACGTATTTCATCAGATGCCCCGCCTTTCAGATGCATAATCTGCTACGGCAACACCGACTGCACTGGCGACTTCATAATCAGGAGGTATGACCAGCTTAGTCTGCAATTTTTCTGCTACTGCAGGCATCCAGCTGCCTGCAGGCGCACCGATTGCAACTATGGGCTTGGTTATGCGGAAGTCGACATTCATATATGGATTGCCATGATGTAAAAAACTGTTTATTAAATATCTAGTGGCATTGCTCTCACGGAAGTCAAATTTGTTTTTTTCGAAATTCGCGATGCTTTGCATGCTTGAAAAAATCAGATGATCATTAACGACTTCTTCGCATTTTTGAAGAAAATCACCAGTTTCGCATTTACCCATTGCAGCCATGATGTCGGCAGCGGTAGAAGAAATTTCACGGTCCCACATCACATATTTACCAGTCACATGGAGAAGATCTGTAGGGGTAAATGAAATGCATTGTGCATATCCGTTCTTCACCAGAGAATCAAGATGCAGAGCGTCAGGATCCACATCAAACTGTTCAGATAGAAAAAACAGGCTGTGCGCCTCAGCACTGAGGCATTTGATGATTTTGCGTTCAAAATCATTAAGAGAAGCTGTGATATTATGTCTGCCCGCAAAATAGCAGTCTGTTTCACAGGCGCTGAAAAGTTCGTAGTTTTCAGGTTTCCTGTATTGACTGAGTTCTTTGTTAAGATTGGCCCATTTAGATGAGGCAAGGCACAGGGGAACGACCTTTTCAGGCCCCGCAGTAAGATTGCCCACCTGATCATAATGTATGCGGCTGTCGCCTCCAATAGGAAAAGACTGAATATCCAGAGAGGAGGTAGAAACAGGCAGATCATTTATCAGGGTCACGGATTTTTTGCGTCTGAGCATGCGATTTTCAATCTTTGTCACATCGGCACTTGTTCCACCCATATCAAGTAATAAAAAATCTTCAAGATCAGTGAGGAAAAGGGCGCCGGAAGCACTGGCTGCAGGTCCGGACATGATAGTTGTTATAGGGTATGACTGTGCCCATGCAGCGTTGGTCATTTTTCCGTCACCGCGCATAATGAACATTTCTGCAGCTATTCCTTTGCGATCGAGAACTTTTTTGATGCATGAGATCCAGTCAGATATAATTGGAATAAGACCGGTATTAAGTACGCCGGTAACAGTTCGTACATAGTAATTGTGGGACTCGCTGAATGTTGTGGCACAATAAACAGGTACTCCCAGTATGCGGCGCAGCATTTCCGCTATATGCATTTCTTCAGTATTTCCGCCGTTAGCCGAAGAGATGACTACGGCATCGATGCTGGATGAGAATTCATTTCTGATTGAATCCAATATAGTAAGATCCATCATGGATTCAGCAGAGACATCTCTTAAAAGAATTTTTTTTGAACACATGATATCAGCATTGCCTCTGATATCATTTCCGCACAGTATTAGTCCGACGTTGGCGATTTTTTTTTCCAGAATACTGTTGGTAGCCAGCGTAGTGGAAAGATGTACCTTTGAAACCTTGTCCCATTCATCAAAGTCAAGATAATCTATAGCGTTCGCAATACCTTCCGAAAGATCTGCTTTAGTTGTGAAAGCTTTTGACTTTCTTATTATTTTTTCCGTATCGCTGCTGAATACAACAGCATCGGTGAATGTACCGCCTGTATCGATACCAAGGATAAGTGCCATTATTCTTCTCCCTGCTGAGCCAAATATCTTTTATGATATTATTCTATATCTATTATTGATAAAATGAAATATACTTTTGTATAAGCAGATTATACTTTAGTGGCATGTTAAATATGCGCAAATAGATTATCATATATCTGTTTAAATATAAATAAGCAATATTTCAGTTCTATTAAAGATACGGCTGAACATCGAAAAAACCGAGGGAGTCAGCAAGGCGATCGAGCCGGCAGATAAATTTCTAATGAAAAAGTTTGATTATAAAGATACTGAAAAAGCCTGCTATCTGGGCTATATTTCTCAGGCCATATGTATAAGTATGCCGCCTATCCTGTATACGACATTTATGCACGAAGTCGGGATATCGCTCGCAGAGATAGGGAATCTTATTGCGAACTCTTTTGTTATAGTATTGATCGTTGAATTCTTTGCAGTTTTTATCGCTGATAAAGTCGGGTATCGCCGTATTACTGTCGCGGCACATATACTGATGACGGCAGGCTTTCTTTTGATGGGAATCGGTCCCGGGATACTGGGAATGGGCAAGGCCGGGTTGTATATCTCAGTCGTTGTCTATTCGATAGGATGCGGCGGTACTGAAATGATACTGAGTCCGCTGATCGATGCTCTGCCTTCGGACAGAAACTCATCCAGAATGAGCTTCCTGCATTCCTGTTATTGCTGGGGAGAAGTCGCCACGATGCTGATCGCAACAATGATAATAAAAATCACTGCAGGCGGACTGTGGTGGATGCTGCCGATCGGATTTGCTGCTGTGCCAGCTGTGAATATATATCTTTTTTTGAAAGTGCCTGTGATAGATCAGGTGAAAGGGCATGAGAAGCTTCCGGTAATGTATCTTATAAGCAATAAAAGGTTTGCGGCATTTTTGATAGCAATGGCTGCGGCAGGAGCTGCAGAGCAGATAATAGTGCAATGGTCTTCATCTATGCTGGAAATCAGTGTACACATACCCAAAATGACGGGCGATCTGCTGGGACCTTGTTTGTTTGCGGGGCTAATGGGTGTGGGCAGGATGTTGCATTCATTGAAATTCCATAAATATCCCATAACGGATCTGCTTCTTATATGCAGTGTGACATGTCTGCTGTTTTACCTTTTCATAGCATTCAGCAGTGTCCCTTTCATTGTTATGATATGCTGCGGGCTGTGCGGATTATCCGTAAGTATTATGTGGCCTGGCATGATAAGCTGCTGTGCGGCCAAGATACCTGCCGGCGGCACTGCCATGTTCGGTATGCTGGCAATCAGCGGGGATGTTGGATGCATAGCTTCGATCTGGCTTATGGGTGTGCTCGGACAGAAATTCGGATTGCATGATTCCATAGCCTATGTATTGTTTTTTCCGGTTATCCTGCTGATAATGATGATTTTCCTGTTTTTCAGCAGCAAAAAAAAGACATCAGAGTCGAATTGATGATGCAGATGTCAAGCTGATATTTTACTGAAACTTAAGCTTATCAAATATCTGTTTCTGATTTTTGATATCCATTTTGCTGTATATCGAAGCAAGATATTTTTTGACAGTAGGGAGTGAGAGGTACAATTCGGAAGCTATTTCATCGTTGCTTTTGCCTTTCAGCACTGCCTGAAGTATGTCAAATTCTCTGCCTGTCAGTGTGTATTTTTCTTTTGCATGGTCCAAAGTTTTTGATATGAAATGTGACAGATCATATACCATGCATGTATATTGCGCATTTTTGTCGCCGGTATCAGCACCTGTTTTTGACACTTCCATGAAAATCGGATATTCATCTAATTTATATTCTACGGATGTTCTGCCTTCAGGATTGTTTTTAGATGCCAGTTCCATGCACATCGATACGGCTTTACCGGTGATAATGGTGCTTGTGTCATTATTTTCTAAAAAAGTCTTATATGTTGAATTAGAGCGTATTACCTGACACTGCTCGTCCATGATAGCAACTCCTACGCAGTTGTAATTATCAAGCATGAACATCAAACTGGTGGAGTCGGTATTTTCACCATAATTTTTAAGAACATTAGAAAGGTGCGGCTGCAGCAATTCACAAATGCTCAGGTCACGATCACTGAAATCGCTTTTTTCTTCTCCGCGGTACAAACTGAAAGCGCCTTTAATGTTATTGTTGTTTAAATGCAGATTTCCTTCCAGAGACCAAATACAGTTATTGGGAACAAGGTATTCACTCCAGTATTTATTTTTACTTCTGACTTTTTTATCGAAAAAGGAACTGGATCTGAAAATAATGGGAGCATCCTGATCAAATACGGGAAGGGTATCATCTATGTGGCAGTAATAATCATTATAAGTCTTTACAATGTCCTGTACGTCTTCCCAGTTGACGGAAATCGATGAGAGTTTATCATATTGATTGGTATCGTTATTTTTGCAATAGAATAATATAGTAGCTCGGTCAAAATAAACCAGTCCCATGAGGTTATGAAGAAAGTTCAATATCCTGCCGTTTAAAGGAACTTCATCGTTATAGAGATTTAAAACCGTTTTATTGATTGATTCAATATCAGAATAACTCAAGTTTATTGTCATGATTGCCTCCATTGATAAGCGCATACAAACATCATATCTGTAATCAGTTTATTATAACATAGTTATTGAATTATTATAAGTCACGAAACGATATAGTTAACAGGTTGAAAAGAAAGGCTGTTATTAAATCAAAAGGTCATTCATGATAAGGAAAATACAATCGCAGTATGGCAGAGAAATTTTTGAGTTTGCTTTTTATGCAGGCTCTTCAGATCGTGGATATAATATGCCCGTTTTGTACCAAAGGATACTTTAAGTATAAAAAAATAAAGACATTAGTATATTCAATACGCATTGATATTATGAGAAAATACGTATAAATCCTGAATTGTGTGAAAAACGATACAAAAAAACTACTTGCATTAATTAACATATTAATATATTAATATAATATAAGCGGGCGCCAATAGTTTATATTTCATTATACATTAGTTATTTCAAGCACCATTATCTGAGAAAAACGGACTAGTATAGTAAGTTGTAGAGCTATAACAGAACAGGAGGGAATTATGTTTAGTTCATTAGCCTGGGTACTGATCTCATTTGCGATCTGTATGGCACTTGTAGGCGTGTATTCCTGGTGGAAGACAAGGGGACATGATATGTCTGATCCATCAGGGTACTTTTTAGGCGGGAACTCCATTGGAGGTATCGTAATATGTATGTCATTGGTAATGACAGATCTTTCTGCCGAACAGCTGGTCGGCAACAATGGCCAGTCGGTATTCGTAGGCATGGGTGTCTGGGTTTCGCAGGGCACATTCTGGACAGGTCTGGTCATCACGGCACTGTTCATCCTGCCGGCACTGATCAAGGCCGGGGTTATCACACTGCCGCAGTTCTTTGAAAGCAGGTTCGATAAAGCTACAAGAGCTATAATCGCAATAATAATGATACTCAGTTATATAATTGTTTTCCTGCCGACAGCATTTTATGCAGGTTCGCAGATTTTCGTAAACCTGCTTCATCTTGATAAAAGACTGGGCGTTTCCTTCAATACAGCTATCATAATCGTAATTGCTCTGCTGGCTATCCTCAGTCTCTGTTATGTAATGTTCGGCGGATTGAGAGCAGTAGCTATGTCTGATTCAGTATTCGGCTGGGCAATGATGGCAGTCGGCATCGTGATCCCGATTACAGCAATCATATTCCTTTCCAATCAGCTTGGCGGAGACGGCACCTTCCTGGACGGACTTGATAAATTTGTAAACACAAGACCGGAAATGATGAATGCCATCAACGAATGGAATTCAAATGCACCATGGTGGCCATGGCCGGTAATCATTACAGGTCTGGTTATCAACAACATTTATTTTGCAGGTGCCAACCAGTCGATCATACAGAGAGCGCTCGCCGGAAAGTCTCTGGCACAGGCTCAGAAGGGCGTAATGCTGGCAGGCCTGGTGGACTTCTTTACTCCTATTTTCCTCGTGATCCCCGGTATCGTAGCAGCACTGGCAATGCCCGGAATGGATTGGGGCAACGGCGATACGGTATTCGGAACGATTTGCGGAGCAACACTTCCTACATGGTTTATGGGTATTTTCGGAGCAATCATTTTCGGGGCAATACTTTCAACGGTCAACGGACTGGTAAATTCCATTTAGACAATGTTCGCAATGGACGTGTATAAAACATATATAAATCAGGACGCTGATAATAAGAAAATAGTAAAAATAGGAAGAATATTCGGATTTGCGGTTACTGTACTGGCTGCAATATTTGCACCGATCCTGATGAATCTTTCTGGAGTCACGACTTTTATACAGTCATCTCTGGCAATCTTGAACTCACCGATCGCAGTAACATTGCTGTATGGAATCTACTCAAAGAAAGCATCGCCGTTTGCTATCAAGATCATGATGGTGTTCCATATAGTTGCATATTGTCTGCTGAATTATTTTCTGCCTTCAGTGATACCTGCATTGGGTGCGGTACATTTCTTCTACTGGACAGCAGTACTTTTTGCACTGGATTGCCTGATCGTTACATTGATATCGAAGGTAAGACCGGTGGATCCCAGCAGAGTGATCAAAGATGCACATGCATATCAGATCGATATGACACCGTGGAAACATCGTAAAGCAATGGCTTTTGCAATCATCGGTGTGACAGTTGCATTCTACATGGTATTCTCGCCATGGGGCCTTGGAAAATCCAATACAACTACATGGAAAGAACATCTGAAAGAACAAAACAGTACTTCAATGACACAGGTCGAAAAAGCATCGCATAATGCTAAGATAGACAAGGCTATAGAAGAAATTATTCAAGGCTAATCTAGAAGATAATTGATATGATAGGTAATATAATACCGTATTAATAATCAAAAATCTGTGCACATTAGTAATTCATATTATTTTAGATTCAGAATGCGGCAAGACTTTGCCGCATTCTGTTTTAAAAGGTATTATTGACGATATAATAAGGCTTATATTTGAGAATAAGAAGGGAAGACAGTATGAAAAAGCGTTTTACAGATAAAGTTGCAGTTATCGTAGGCGGTGCCGGCGGCATAGGAGGAGAAATAGTATCAGCGTTGTTAGATGAAGGCGCAAAAGTAGTTGTTGGTGATATGGATAAAAAAGCATTGGCTGACATGAAAGAGAAATTTGGCAGTAACTATACAGGTGTTGTTACAAATGCTGTAAAGAAAGAAGAACAGGAAGCACTCGTGAGAGTTGCATGTGATAAATATGGATCAATAGATATAGCAATAAATGCTGCCGGAGGATCAAAGATGGGCCTTATAGACGAAGGTGATATATCTGACTGGGAAGACACTATCGATTTATGCTTGAAAGGCACGTATCTGGGCATGAAATATCAAATTAAGGCAATGAAAAAGAGCAATGGCGGAAACATAGTGAATATATCTTCTATAAATGCTGTCGATCCGGCGTGGGCTGATTCAGCATATAATTGCGCGAAGAAGGCGGTGATATCATTAACTCAAACTGCAGTTCTTGAAAATGCTAAATATAATATCAGATGCAACGCGATCTTACCGGGACTAATCGATACGAAGATGACGCAAGGCTGGTTAGCTGTTCCTGAAATTCGTAAAGCATACATGGATAAAATACCAATGAAACGTAGCGGAAAGCCGCATGAAATTGCAAATGTAGCATTGTTTCTTGCCAGTGAAGAGTCAAGTTATGTAAATGCATCTGCATTGCTGGTAGATGGCGGAAGAGCAGCAGCGGGATATCCCAATATAATCGATGCATTAGAGAAAGATCGATCACTGTGGGAAGTATAAGGCCAGTATTTTAATTATTTGACGTGTTATATAAAATGATAAAACAGGAGGTTATGATAAATGCAAAAGAAATTACGATTTGCACAATATGGATGCGGCAGGATGGGCAAACATACCGCATGCTATGCAAATGATCTGGGCGGGGAACTTGTTGCTGCTTTTGATCATAATCCAAAAGCAGCCGGAAAAAGCGCAACAGAGCATTTCGAAAGAGATTTCGGAGATGTGGTTATTTCCGGTTCAGAAAATATTGAACGGGTATTTGCGGAAACAAAGCCTGATATCTGCATCATCACTACACGCAGTCTTATGAAAGATGTCGAAGAGGTGATGATGGCATGTGCAAACAGCGGAGTAAACGCTGTTACAACTTGTGAAGAGGCAATTTTTCCATGGAACTCATCTCCTTCCATAACAGAAAGAATAGACAGGGCTGCAAAAGCGGGCAACTGTACAATAACCGGGACCGGAGCCAACGAAACACAGTACGGAGGCATATTTGCTCTTTACGGCGGCAATACTCATAAAACTGATAAAATATACGCACAGGCACTGTACAATGTGGATGATTATGGAGTTGCACTTGCCAGAGGTCATGGAGTAGGTCTTTCTCCGGAGGAATTTGAAAAGGAAATAGCGAGCGCGGATAACATTTCAGATGAAGAGAGGAACGAATTGATAGAAAATGGAGAGTTTCTTCCTTCGTATGTATGGAATACAAATGGCTGGCTATGTGATTATCTTGGACTGACCGTAAAAAGACAGACACAAAAATGCATTCCGCAGTATTCAGGCAGGGATATAGAATCACGCACGATGCAGCAGATAATTCCCGCCGGAAAAGCCATAGGGATGTCTGCTGTGGTTACGACTGAAACAGAAGAAGGAATCATAATAGAAGCAGAGTGCCGGGGAATAGTTTACGGAAGAGGGGAGGAAGATGTAAACCAGAGTATCAGTTACGGCATACCAGACAGCAATGTCACGGTAACGAAACCGGCTACTGTTGAAAACACCTGCGCTACTGTCGTAAATCGCATCCCCGATGTGATCAATGCTCCTGCAGGTTTTGTTACTACAAGCAGAATGCCTGCTTTGAAATACAGAGTAAAAGATCTTGCCTTATACTGCAGGTAAAGAGTTTAAAAGGAGAATACCATGGCTTACATTTTCACTTCCCCGGGCGAGTATATTCAGGGTAAAGGAGAAATCAAAAATATCGGCAAGTATGCCGGAAAATTTGGAACAAATCTGCTCGTTTTAGTAGATCAGTATATTTACGACAATTATAAGGATTTGATCGATTTGAATACAGAACATAATGTATACATAAATTATGTTATAGTATCCGATGAATGCACATATGCGGAGATGGAAAAAGCAAAGAATGCTTTTACTGACTATGATTCTGATGTTGTTATCGGCGTCGGCGGAGGGAAAACACTTGATATAGCTAAAGGCACATCCGCATATTGCGATTCACCTTTAGTGATAGTGCCTACTATCGCTTCTCAGGACGCACCGTGTTCAAGGATATCGGTCGTGTATAAAGAAAACGGTGAATTTGATTCATTCATGACGCATAAAAAGAATCCTGATATTGTGTTGGTAGACAGTATGGTGATTGCGAAAGCGCCTGCGAGGATGCTCGCTGCAGGAATGGGGGACGGCCTCTCAACATTATTTGAATCACGTGCCTGTGTTGCTTCGGGGACAAAGAATACAGCAGGAGGTCTTCCGACAAATACTGCACCAATGCTGGCAAGATTCTGCTATCAGATAATCATGGAAAACGGGATCGCAGCCTACAGAGCTGTAGAAAATAATGTCGTCACAAAAGCTTTGGATAATGTCATTGAAGCAAATATATATTTATCTGGTTTAGGCGGTGAGGATACAGGCGATGCCGGTGCTCACGGCATGTATGATGCCTTGACTATACTGCCTGAATGCCATGCCTATTTGCACGGAGAACTCGTTTCTTTCGGCATACTGGTACAGCTGGTTCTTGAGAACGAGTCGGCAAAAGTCATAAATGAGATATTGGATTTCAATGAAGCGGTCGGACTGCCTGTTTGTCTGGCAGACATAGGTGTTGATAAGACAAACACAGAGGCTTTGTGGAAGGTTGCAAAAGCAGCCTGCGAAGACACACTGCAGAATATGCCGTTTCCGGTTACTGCGGAAGATGTTTATGCGGCCGTAATAGTGGCGGATTCATTTGGTTCAGACCATAAGAAAGCATAGAAAACGGAAAGGAAAAATCATTATGTGCAGTATAAACATTAATAAGCTTCACCATATAGGTGTTTGTGTTAGCAATATCAGCAAATCACTTGAATTATACAGGGATGTTTTGGGATTCGCGGCAGAGGACTGCATCAAAAGCATCGGTGATAAGGAAGACTGTCAGGGACAGGGCCTTCCTTCGATACTTGATTTTGAATATAAGAGCTGTTTTTTAAATATGCCTTCCGGAGAAAAGATAGAACTCGTTGAGTACATCAACCCGAAAGCAGAAGAAAAGGATAATAAAGGTCTGTGCGGCATCGGTGAATTCCATATTGCTTTTGCAGTGAATGATATCGATAAGTGGATCGCAAGGGTAGAGGATGCAGGTTATGCGACAATATATAAAAAGCTGCCTTATGAGGGCGGCAGCTGGGTATATTTCAGGGATCGGGATGACGTTATCCTTGAATTTATTGAAGAACCGGGCAAACGGGGAAATGAGGATTCTATACGCTTCTATCATATAGGATATACTGTAACTGATATAAATAAAGGCATAGAATTCTATTCAAAATGCCTGGGCTTGAAGCTGGTGCAGGATCCGATCGTCACAGCCGATGAACAAGAGGCTATCGGCATGGGCTATCCGGAATATCCTGATCTTGCATGCTCGACGGCTCTGCTTGAGACACAGGCCGGACAAACCATGGAGCTTATGCTGTTTGAGAAGCCGATAACCATAAAAAGCCATGCACAGACACCTGTAAACACGATCGGAAAATGTCATGCGGCTTTTGAGATCGATGATTTGCCGGGCGCTGCAGCTGAAATAGGACAGCAGAGAGAAATCGAAGCAATATACAGACCTTTAAATGATGGAACAGCATGGTGGGCATATTATAAAGATTTTGACGACACTATTTTTGAATTATACAGTTGTGGCAGGTAATGATCAAAAGCCGTATATACGGGTTCATAGCAGCATGCTGCAAAATTCAGAAGGAGTCATTCCTTTGATGTAATCATCAAAATTGATATTATTGATCAGATAATTTTCAAGATCATCATCCAGGGGGACACCCTTCAGCATGTCTGTCAATTCAGCGATATCTTTATTGCCGAAGAAATCACCGAAGACAGACAGCGACAAGATCCTCCCGTTTAAAATTTGCGCGCGTATCGAGACGAGACCGAAATCGAATTTATGCTCCACCTCAAAGTTGTATTTGGGGGATGCTCCGTAATTCCAGTTCCAGGTCTCGTATTTTTCATACTGCAGTCTCTGTACGGCGTTCAACTCATTTTTTGCGAGATGATACGATGTAGTGCCTTTACTGTTAAGAATTTGACTTTTCAACAGATCTCTGAACTGCTGTACAGTGATATTTCTGCCGGCTGCCGCACTGATCGTTGTGACACGACTTCGCACGGATTTAGTGCTTTTCGACTGGAATTTCGCGTCTTTGGGTTTCAATGCCAGGGCTACTTTCTCGAGGTCGCTGGAAATCATGATACAACCGTGATGCAGGATATGATCCTTATTGCCGTACTGAGCAACACCGCAGATTTTTTTGCCGTCAATGACGATATCGTTTCTGCCGGTGAATTCCGCTTTGATACCTAGAGTCTTAAGAGCGTCGATCACATATTCTGCAAATACTTTAAAATTGAAATCGAATTTTTTTTTACGTTTGACGATAAAAGTATAATTTAAATTACCGATATCATGAAAAACAGCACCGCCGCCTGACATGCGGCGGGCCACTTTGATGTCATTGGCAGTCACGTATTCCGAATTGATCTCTTCAGCAGTATTCTGATTCTTTCCGATAACGATAGTTTTATCATTCTGCCACAGCATGAAGCAATCATCGATTAAGCTCAACGTTTCGAACGCGTATTCTTCGAGTGCCAGATTAAAGTAAGGATCAAGACTTTCAGATTCTATATATAACATGTTTTCCCATCCTCTGCTCAGGCTATTTTTAACCAGGACATGTGTTCTGCCGTTTCAGGTGGAGGCATATCTTCTGGACAGTGTTTTTCAAAATACTTGATCATAGCAAGATAGTTCAACGTATCATCTTCTGTTTCAGGTACGTGATATAAAACCACGTGTTCCGGTGCAAGCATTTTATTAAATTCCTGACCGTCTGCAGACATAATCTGAATTATATTGACAAAAGCACATTTGATCTTTTTTTTAATAAACGCTTTCTGCATTTGCAGGTACATATCTTTATTTAAAACGGCATCGGCTGCAATAAAGAAACATTCATTGTCAAAATTCAGCATATAGCAGTTGTGAGGTGTTTTGCCTGCAGCATTGCGTATGTGAATATGGCTTGATTTTATTATATCTATTTTCAAATCTTTGACTTCAAGAAAATCTATGCCGTTTTCATCAGATATACAGATATTGTTCAAAGGATCTTCAGGGGCAAAATACTTAAGTTCGCGGTTGCGGTCAAGGTGATCACATATTTTGCGAAGGTCGTAATGGTCAGGGTGATTATGTGTGAACAGAAGAAGATCGAGATCTTTGAATATGCCTGAGCCGGTTTCAGCCATATTGATATAATCGGCGGGCATGGGCGACATACCTGCTTTTTTGATGCGGTCGCCGCCGCAGTAAAGCCCGTCTATCAGTACATTTGTGTATTTGCCTGAGAAATAAAGTGCGCAGTTGTTAGCGTGAAAAATTTTAGTATTCATGCGAGAACTCGCTCTTTATTTATCCATCAGGCTTTTGCCTGCTTCAAATGCATCAGCTATTTTTTCTCCAATTCTGTAGTAGCCGTTTTTGAATGTATCAAAGACTATGGCATCAAGTTTCTCTGGCTCTACATTGCCGTTATCATCTAAAACAGAATCGTCTGCCACGACATTTACTATCCTTCCGATCACTCGGAACTCATCTTCAAAATACTGCAGTTCAGCGACTTCGCATTCAAGTGTCAACGGAAATTCTGAAACAACAGGGGCGTCGACATTTTTGCTTTTGACTGCATGCAGCCCGGATCTTTTAAATTTATCAGGGACTTTATTGCCGGATGCTATGCCAAGATAATCTGCTTCGATGACATGTGCTGCATCTGCGACACTGACAGTGAATGCATTTCTTGTTTTGATATTCTTTGAAGTTTTATGACTTTCTGATATGTTTAGAGCAACCAGGTGTTCCGCGCATATCCCGCCCCATGCCATGTTCATGACATCTACTTCACCGTCATCGCCATAAGTGGCGATCATCAATACCGGCATTGGAAACAGAAAAGAATTACTTCCCAGATCTACTTTCATAATATTCCTCCTTGTGTTAATCAATATATCGGTCAATTAAATCATTATATACTATTATGTGCTGTGTATAAATTTGTTTATATAATATAATGCATGCTGCTTTTTTAAAGTCGTGCGACGCCTGTTGCTTTGGCAGCCATGGCTACTGCTGCGGCTATCGCCGGTTTGACTTTGGGATCGAAGGCTTTGGGGATTATGTAGTCAGCTTTCAACTCATGGTCAGGTATCACTGAAGCGAGAGCTTCGGCTGCGGCGATCTTCATTTCTTCATTGATTTCTTTCGCTCTTACATCAAAAGCTCCTCTGAATATCCCGGGGAATGCGAGAACATTATTGATCTGATTCGGAAAATCAGACCGTCCTGTGGAAATGACTTTTGCGCCGCCTGCCTTCGCTTCATCAGGAAAGATCTCAGGAGTTGGGTTGGCACATGCAAATACTACAGCATCGTTGTTCATGCCGGCGACCATTTCCTTTGTGACTAGCCCGGGAGCACTTACGCCGAGAAACATGTCCGCGCCTTTCATTGCGTCTGCAAGACTGCCCTTGACATGATTCCGGTTTGTCAATTTTGCTATTTCTTCTTTATAAGGATTCATGCCACCCTCACGGCCGTCGTATATGGCACCTTTGCTGTCACACAGGATGGCATCTTTGAGGCCGTAATCCATCAGAAGTTTTGTTATCGATATCGCGGCAGCTCCTGCACCGCTGACTGCCATGGTGCAGTCTTCCATTTTTTTGCCGACTACCTTAAGGGCGTTGATCATACCCGCTAAAGTAATGACGGCCGTTCCGTGCTGGTCATCATGGAAGATAGGAATATCGCATTTTTCTTTTAATCGTTTTTCTATTTCAAAACATCGCGGGGCTGATATATCTTCAAGATTTACTCCTCCGAAACTGCCGGAAATCATGTAGATGGTGTTGACAATAGTATCGACATCGTTGCTTTTTATGCAAAGAGGGAAGGCGTCAACATCGCCGAACTCTTTGAAAAGCACGCATTTGCCTTCCATGACAGGCATCCCGGCTTCAGGACCGATGTCACCCAGACCAAGCACTGCACTTCCGTCAGTCGCCACAAGGCACAGGTTCCATCTCCGGGTCAGTTCGTAGCTTTTATCTACATCTTTTTGTATCTCCAGGCAGGGCTGGGCCACGCCCGGTGTATAAGCTGTGGAAAGGTCGTTTTCATTGCTGACGGGCACTCTGCTGATCACTTCTATTTTGCCTTTTTTTTCATAGTGCATTTTCATGCTTTCAGCTGCGTAATCGTGTTTTTTGCTCATTGGGATTCTCCTTAAAAATTTATTGCTCTTCCGTCTGCTGCCGCATGCATCGCTTCGAGAATTGCCTCGGAGACAGTCGGATGCGGATGCACTATATGTGTGAATTCAGAAATCGTGGATTCGAGTTTCATGGCAGCAGTCGGCTCTGCTATCATATCGGTAGCATGCATGCAGTAGAGATGGACACCGAGGATCTCTCCGTATTTCGGATCCGCAATAACTTTTACGATCCCTCTTTCATCACCTGCCGCTTTAGCTTTTCCGTTAGCCATCAGCGGGAATTTTCCAATTGTGACTTTACCGTATTTTTTTCTGGCCTGGTCTTCGGTAAGTCCGACTGAGGCTATCTCAGGTTCGATATATATTGCGCTGGGGATCTTGTCGTAATCAATGGCCGCTTTTTTGCCGCATATGGTTTCGACAGCGGTTATTCCTTCCATAGAAGCGGTATGTGCCAGCATGGATTTACCGTTTACATCTCCTATGGCATATATATGAGCTGCAGAGGTGCGAAGACTTTCGTCTGTAACGATAGCGCCGCGTTCTGTTTTCAGTCCCAGCCTGTCTGTGTCAATGCCGTCGAGTCTGGGAGCTCTGCCTACGGCCATGAGGACTTTATTGGTTTTTACTGCTTGTTCTTTACCGTTTTTTTCGAAGACAACGGCTGTATCAGTTATTTCTGTGACTCTTGCACTTGTATGGATCACTATACCCATGTCCTCAAGCTGCTCTGTAACCATATCTGTTATCTCGCGGTCTACCATATTGATTATACGGTCAAGGAATTCGACGATCGTGACTCTGGTTCCTGTACTTGCGAGGAAATAGGCAAATTCTACACCGATCACGCCGCCTCCGATTATTACTGTTTCGGCTGGAGTATAATCAAGGTCGAGCATTTCGGTGCTTGTTATAACATCCATTTTTGGGTCGATTTTTATCGGCAGGCTTTTGCTGACGGATCCTGTTGCGATGATGATATCAGCAGCTGTGATATTTTTCGCGCCTATTTTTATTGTATGCGGAGCTTCAAGGACTCCTTCACCGTTTTCTACTGTTACGCCGTTGCTCTTCATGAGAGCTCCGACACCGCCAACGAGCTGCGAGACGACTTCGGATTTTCTTTTCTGTACTTTTTTCATGTCTAAATTTACTTTTTCGGTGTTTATACCTGTGACACCGAATTTATCACAGCTCCGTACTGAATTAAGTGATCCGGCGCTCATGAGAAGCGTCTTTGTCGGGATGCATCCGATATTGAGGCAGGTGCCTCCGAGCCTGTTTTTTTCTACCAGTACGGTTTTCTTGCCCATCTGCGCTGCTTTTATGGCTGCTTCGTATCCGCCTGGGCCGCCGCCTATTACGGCAATATCAAAATCGTAAGCCTCCAGCGATGCAGATGCTGCAGCAGGTGCGGTCTGCGGAGCAGCAGAGGAATCGGCCGCCGGTTTGTCAGCACCAGGCTCTACGGCACCGTTGAGTTGTGATTCGGCCTCGGAAATGAGAGCATCTGCGTTTTCACCTGCGTCACCGATTACGGCAATAGGCAGAGTAACTGCAAGAGTGTTGCCCTCGCTGATGAATTCTTTGATAACCACGCCGTCTCTGGTAGCGGTGATGTCCATATTGGTTTTATCTGTTTCGACAGAGAAAAAGTTTTCATCTTTTGTGATCTTTTCTCCTTCATGTTTATACCATTTTACTAATTTGCCTTCGCTCATGTTGAATCCGAGTTTTGGCATGATAATGATTTCCGCCATTTTTATTCTCCTTACACTATATCAACAGCCCGATCGGGTGTTCCAGCAGTCTCTTGACTTCGGTCACGAACTGTGATGCCAAAAGGCCGTCTATTACCCTGTGATCTACAGAGACTGTGATGTTCATCATAGGTTTGATTGCAATTTCCCTGGAACCGTCTTCTTTTGCTATTACAAGCGCTTCATCCTTTGTCGAACTTATCGTAAGGATGCCGACTTCAGGCGGGTTTATTATGGCCGTGAAGTTTTCTATGCCGAACATTCCCAAGTTTGATATCGTGAATGTGCCGCAGGAATACTCGTCAGGCGTAAGCTTTCCGTCCCTTGCTTTTTCAAACAACGGCTTTGACTGTCTGGATATTTCTATGATGCTCATTTCCTGAGCACTCTTG
>Ga0183096_1000851_pt1 | contig 31864 bp, 28 predicted proteins | sample Biomet5_FD_127791 | JGI IMG/M metagenome (GOLD analysis project Ga0183096, IMG submission 127791) | Microbial communities from bioreactor (seeded with sewage sludge) at LBNL, California, USA - Biofuel metagenome 5 (version 2) (version 3) | ecosystem: Engineered > Bioreactor > Anaerobic >... | reverse complement strand
GGTGCCACACTCCAGACAGCCGGCATGGTCGAACAGCTGTTCGCCATCGGCCCCCAGCCGATACAGGCCGGCCGGGCACACCCGCACCAGCTTTGCGAACTCGTCGGACGGCGCGGGCCGCAGCGGCCGGATGTGCGGGTTGGCCTCATCCACCTCGTACTTGTTCAACCCGAGGTACTCGTCCACATTCACCCTGATCGGCGGCTGGTCGTTCACAGTGCCTTCACCCCCTTGGTCAGGTCCCTGACCAGATTCCACAATCCCGCCTGCTTCACCAGGGGGAAGATCTCCTTGCGCAACGGACGCATCGGCGAGCCATCGACGAGGAAGAGCGACCGCATCGCGTCGCGGGCCAGCTGCGGATACTGGGTGAACATCCGGGGTGTCGATTCCATGAAGCGCGGGAACCGCCGCAGCGTCTGCATGTCTTTCAGGACGAAGCTGCTCTGCAACGCCGTGCGGTAACCGCCCAGGCCTGCCGCGGACGTATCGCCGGCCTCCAGGGCTTCCACAGCGCTACGTCCGGCGAGCTGTCCGGCAGCGATCGCCAGGTCCATCCCCCGGACCGTGTAGCCCGCGTTGATGCACATCAGTGCCGATTCGCCGGCCAACAGGACCCCGTCGCCGACCAGCGGCGGCATCGCGTCGTAGCCGGCCTCGGCGACCAGGTGGCCGGAGTGCTCGACCACCTTCCCGCCGGCGATCATCGGGGCGACGCTCGGGTGCTTCGTGAACTCCTCCAGAAGCTGGTAGATCGGCTCTGGTGAATCCAGCAGGTCGGAAACGGTGGCCACCAACCCGATCGAGATCGAGTCGGTGTTGGTGTAGAGGAAGCCGCCGCCGACCCGCCCGTGGGTGGCATCCCCGACGAACAGCCACGCCAGGCCGTCCCCGGGAGCGCAGAGCGCCCGATCGGAGATGGTCTGCGCGGGCAACTCGATCACCTGCTTGATCCCGACGGCCACCTGATCCGGCCGCGGAACCGCTGCTCCGACGGCCTGCGGGGTGAGCAGCGAGTTGACCCCGTCGCACAGCAGGACGACGTCGGCGCTGATCTCGTCCCCGCCGGCCCGGCCGCGGGTGCCCCGTCCGTCGTTCATGATCAGCGACTCGACCGCGATCCCGTTCACGTATTCGGCTCCGGCCTGCTCGGCCTGTCCTGCCAGCCACGGGTCCAGGCGAGCCCGCAGCACCGTGTACGACTCGTAGCGCTCGTCGCTCATCAGCTCATCGCTGACGTCCAGAGTCGTGGCCGCGTCCGGGGCGAGCAGACTGATCCGCTCGCGGGTGACCCGTCGCTCCAAGGGCGCGCTGTCTGCGAAATCTGGAAAGACGGCACGCAGGGCGTGGGTGTACAGCCGTCCACCGGAGACGTTCTTCGCTCCGCAAGTGGTGCCACGTTCGACCACCAGCACGCTGCGTCCGGCTTTGGCCAGTTCGTAGGCGGCCACCGATCCGGCACAGCCAGAGCCGACCACGATTGCGTCGAAATCAGCCACCAGATTCCTTTCGATCAGCGAAGGCGGTGCCCTCGCGGTGAGTGGGGTCAGTTGTTCGGCAGTGCGCTTGCTTCGCCGAGGGTCAGATGCCGGGTCTCCGGCGCCATGAACACCGACAGCACAAGGGCGATCACCAGCAAGCCCGCTCCGGTGAGCATCGTCGGCCCGATTCCGTAGGCGGCCAGGAATACCGGCAGCCCGTAGGTCGAAATGACGACGCCGATCCGGCTGATCGCGATGGCCACTCCGACGGCAGTCGCTCTGACCTCGGTCGGGAACATCTCGTTCGGGTAGAGCCACTGCAGGATCCCCGGCCCGCCGGAGAAGAACGCATACAGCGCGAAGGCACCGATGATCACCACGATGTGCGCCGCCGGCCAGATCCCGGGGATCAACAGGCCCAGCGCCATCAGCGCCAGCGAGCCGATCAGCAGCGGACGCCGGCCCAACGAGTTCAACCAGTACATCGCCGGAACCGTCCCGATCAGGAAGAACACACTGACCAGCGCCTCACCGAGCACCGAAAGACTGCCCTCGCCCAGGCCGAACGCCGACATGATCATCGGACCGAAGGTGTACATCGCCCACATCGGCACCACCTGGCACAGGATCAGCACGCCCAGGAACAGCACTCGGCTGCCGTAGCCGGCGCGGAACACCGAACCGAAGCCGGCCCGCGTCGGGACCTCCTCGTCCAGCTCGATCTCGGTCCCGAACACCTTCAGCATTACCTGCTTCGCCTCGTCCAGGCGTCCTCGCTGGCACAGCCAACGCGGCGATTCGGGGATGTCGTGGCGGCCGATCAGCAACACGATGCACGGCACCAGCGCGCTGCCGAGCATCCACCGCCAGCCCTGATCGACCGAATACAACCCGTAGCCGACGAAGGCAGCGGCGGTCGCACCGAGATACCAGGCGCCCGACACGATCCCCATGCTCACCGCGCGCTCGCGGCGCGGGCTGAACTCGGCGATCAGCGAGGTCGCGATCGGGTAGTCGGCCCCGATGAAGAAGCCGAGCAGGAAGCGCAACGCGATCAGCTGCCAGGCCGCGTCCACAAAGCAGGCAGCCACCGAGGCCACCCCGATCGCCGAGACGTCCAGGATGAACATGGTCCGCCGGCCGAGCGCGTCGGTCAGCCGTCCGCCGGCCAGCGAACCGAAGAAGATCCCGGCCAGCGCCGAAGCTCCGGTCGCGGCCACCTCCGACTGGCTCAGGCCCAGTGCCGGGGTGAGCTGGACCAGCGCCACCCCGATCAGCGAGAGCACATAGCCGTCCAGGAACGAGCCGCCGCTGGAGAAGAAGATGATCTTCCTCAGGAAGCGGTTCATCCCGGCGTCGTCGATCAGCCGCGGGCCGACCGGGGCGGGTGGGGAGTCGTCCCCACTCGTCCCAGCTGGTGCTACTTCCATTCGATGATTCCCCAGTTCAGGTGCGGCTTGGCGTCGGGAGCGTCGGTGTCGACCAGACGGAAACGTGCCTCGTGGTCGCCGACCTGCCACAGCTGGGTGGTCAGCGAGGTGCCCGGGTGCACCGGTGAGGTGATCCGGGTCTTGAACCGGGTCAGCCGCTCCGGCTCGCCGGGGATGTAGGTGCGAATGAAGTGCCGCATCACGACTCCGGCGTAGCTGATCGCGTGCAGGATCGGACGCGGCTCGCCATTGGCGGCGGCGTAATCCCAGTCGATGTGCTGGGGGTGGAAGTCGCCCGAGAGCCGGTAGATCAGTGCCTGGTTGAACGGGATGGTCTCGACCACTTCGGCGTCCGGGGCCCGGTCGGGCATCTCCACGATGTCCTTCGGCGCGGCCGGGCCGCCCCAACCGCCGTCGTAGATCAGGCAGTCCCAGGATTCGTTGGTGCACAGCAGGGTGCCGTCGGAGTCGTAGGTGTCGCCGATGTGCTGGGCGAGCAAGCCCTTGCCCTCGCCGCGGTCGTAGAGCCCGGCCAGCTTCACCTTGGTCTCAACCCGGTCGCTCATCTTGGTGATCGGTGCGTGGAACCGGATGTCGAAACCCCAGTGCAGCGAGCCGGCGTAGTTGTAGCCGTAGTCGATGGTTCTGGTCACCTCAGAGTCGACGATCAGCATCGCGGCGAACATCGGCAGCACCTTCAGCTGGGGATCCCGTTCGTCGTGCTCGTTGAGGTAGATCAGGTCGTCCCGGCCGTCGATGCCGGCACCGCAGCCGAGCGCGAACAGTTCCAGGTCGCGAAAGCTGTAGTCCCGGACGAACGGGCCGTAGGTCTGGCCCACCATCTCAGTCTTGATCCTGCCCATCAGTGATTCCCTTCATCAGTCCCGCGGCATTGCGGTTCAGCTCGTTGTAGGCGGCATTTCTCGATCTTCATCGAGTCGGTTCGAGGGAAGTCGTCGACGAACTCGACATAGCTGGGCACCTTGTAGCCGGCCAGCCGGCTGCGACAGTGCTCGATGACCTCGGCAGCGCTCAGCTCGGCACCGGGCTGCAGCCGGACGTAGGCCAGCACCGCCTTGTCCCGGATCGGATCGGGCACCCCGATCACCGCAGCCTCGGCGATCAGCGGATGCGAGGTGAGTGCACATTCGACCTCGCTGGCCGAGACATTCTCGCCGGCTCGCTTGATCAGGTTCACCGAGCGGTCGACGAAGTAGAACCAACCGTCCTCGTCGCGATAACCCTCGTCGTGGGTCCGCAGCCAGCCGTCCTCGCTCAGCGCCGACGCGGTCGCTGCCGGGTCGTTGTGGTAGCCCAGCATCAGACTGACCCCGGGCGTCCCCTTGATCCGGAACTCGCCGATCTCGCCCGGGCCGAGCTCGTTGCCGCAGTGGTCGAAGATGCCGACCTCGTAGCCGAGACCGGCGCGCCCGACCGATGGCCACCGCCGCTGCCCGACAGGCGGGTCGGTCACTGCCCAGCCGATCGACTCGGTCGACCCGTAGGAGTTCATCAGTCGTAGCCCGAATCGGCTTTCGAAGGTCTGCTTCTCCACATCGGACAGCGGCATGAAGTAGAGCGCCTCACGGAGCTGATGGTCGGTGTCGTTGGTGGTGGGTGGCTGCAGCAGCAGGGTCCGCACCATCATCGCAATGAGCTGGACGACGCTGGCCCGCTCCCGGCGCACCTGCGTCCAGAACTGGCTGGCCGAGTAGTGCTCGGCCATCACCAGGGTTGCACCGGCGACCAGCACCGGGGTGAGTGCGGCCAGCTGGAAGTTGGAGTGGCAGGCAGGCATGGTGGTGAACAGCCGGTCACCGGCGCGCAGCGAGGTCTGCCAGACCCCGTAGTGGCCGGAGAAGACCAGGTTCGCGTGGGTGATCATCACCCCCTTGGGGGCGGCGGTGGTGCCGGAGGTGTACAGCAGTTCGGCCACTCGTCGGCCGTCGAGCTCCGGGGCGGCGACCGGCTCGCTCGACTGCTGCGCGCACAACTCCCGATAGCTCCAGACTCCCGCTCCGGAAGCCTGCGAGTTCGGGTCCTGATCGCCGACCACGAGCACGCCGACTGCGCTGAGCCCGGCTTCGGTGCGCAGTCGTTGATGTGTCGACAACAGGTGCGGCTCCACCACCGCCCACTCGGCGCCGCAGGCCCGGTAGGCCCGCAGCAGTTCGGCGGGGGTCGCGCCCATTCCGAGCGGCACGACGATCGCGCCGATCTCGGTCAGTCCGAAGAATGCAGCCAGCATCTCGGGACGATTGCGCACCTGGAGCACCACCGGGCTGCCGGGCCGGACACCCACCTCGAGGAAGGCGTGGGCGGCCTGGTGGATGAGTGTGGCGAACCGGGCATAGCTGTACTCGGCCCGGCCACCGGCGGCGTCCAGGTGCACCAGGAACGGACGTTCACCGAAGTCCCGGCAAGCCGCCGCCCACAGCGAGGCTGTGGTCTGGCCCGTCGTGATGTCGGCCACCGTGGGTTCCCTTCTCTCGCAGGTGCGGCTACAAGCTCTTGATGAGCTCGGGCAGCACGTGATAGAGGTCTCCGACCACGCCGAAGTCGGCGTGGGCGAAGATCGGTGCGTTCTTGTCGGAGTTGATGGCGACGATCACCTTGGAGTGGTTCACCCCGACCAGGTGCTGGACTTGGCCGGAGATGCCGATCGCAAGGTAGAGCTCAGGCTTGATCGTTGCGCCGGAGACGCCCAGATAGCGCTCGGCCGGCATCCAGTTCACGCCCTCGGCGATCGGACGGCTGCAGGCCACCTCCGCCTCCAGCTTCGCGGCCAAGGTGCGAGCAAGCTCAAGGTCGGCCTCGGCCGCGAAACCCCTGCCGACTCCGACAACCCGCTTGGCGCCGGCAAGGTCGACGCTGGTCCCGCCCTTGGCCCGGGTCTCCACCAGCCGAAGGCCGCTGGTGGGCGTGAGGCTGACGGCCTCGCTCTGACCAGCCCCTGCACTCTGACCGGACGCCAGCGCGCCCGGTGCCACCACGAGCACGCACACCGGCGAGACGACCTCGTCAGTCGCGACCGCGACACCGCCGTACACCAGCCGGGTCACCTGCAGGCTGTCGCCACTGACCACGCTGGGGCGGTGGGCGGGGCCACCCCCGAGCCGAGCCGCCACCTGACCGGCCAACAGCCGTCCGGTGGTGGTGGCATCGGTGACGATCAGCTGCGCACCGCGCGCCGACATCAGGTCGGCGACCGAGGAGGCATAGGCCTCGACCGGCAGCTCCGGGCTGACCTCGACGGTCAGGCTGAGATCGGCCCCGGGGAGCACCCCGGCGCCGAGGCTGACTGCGACCACCCGGTCGCCGAGCGCCCGCGCGGCACCGGCAAGGGCGTTACCACCGGTCGCGTCGTGGGCGATGATCCAAACCTCAGTCATTTCGCTCCTCACAAGGACTTCAGGAAGGCGGCCAACTGAGCCGCAGTATCGGAGGGGTCGCCTTCGACGACCTGGCGGCGTCGATCGACCTGTTCGGGGGCGAGGACCGAGACCTGCCTCGCGGTGGCCTCGACCGGGGTCACCGCGACCTGGGTCACCGGCTTCTTCCCGGCGGCGAGGATGTCCTTCATACCGGCGATCCGCGGGACATTCGCCCCCGCGGTCAGGCTGAGCACGGCCGGCAGGTCGGCATCGATGACCTGCTCGGCGTCCTCCAGCAGGCGCTGGACGCGCACGCCGGAGTCGGTCAGGCTGATCGCGTTGACCTGGTTGAGGGTCGGCCGACCGAGCAGTGCTCCGAGCTGATTGCCGACCTGCTGGGCGTAGCGGTCGGAGCTGCCGGCCCCGAGCAGGATCAGCTCACACTCACCGAGCTCGGCAATGGCCTTCGCCAACGCGCTGGCCGTCTGGAAGCTGTCGGCGTCCGGGGCCCCGCTGACGATCACCAGCGAATCCAGTCCGCGCGACAGTGCGTCCTTGCGCAGCTTGGTGTTGTCCCATTCGGCGGCGCCGACGCTGATGCCGACCACTTCGGCGCCGACCTGGTCGGCCAGCTGTCGGGCGGCCTCGATCGCGTTCAGGTCGTACGCGCCGATCCGCGGCTGGGCCCTGGTGAAGTCCAGGGTCCGGTCGGGGCCGACAGTGATGTCGGCATCATCGGGTGCGGCCTTGATGCAGGCAACGATTCGCATCGGGGTCCTTCCTCAGTTGGATTGCTTGATCACGCCGGCCCGGATCAGGCCGTCGATCGCTTCGGGTGAGTAGCCCAGCCGGGTCAGCACGTCGGTGCTGTCGTAGCCCTGGGCCGGCATCGGTCGCCACACCCGTCCGGGGTGCTGCTCGAACCGCGGGAACACGCCCAGACCCTTGAACTGCTCGCCATCGGCGGTCTGCCAGTCCTGCCAGACCCCGCGGGCCTCCAGATGCGGTTCGGCGACCAGGTCGGCGAACTCCATCACCTTCTGGGCGGCGATCCGGTGGGCGGAGAAGTCCGCCTCGACGTCGACGACCTTGCGGGTGGCCAGGTACTCCTCCAGCTTCGCCTCGATGAGGCCGGCCTTCGGGCTGGACAGCCACAGTGCGCTGCAGTCCTCGGGGTAGTCCGGCGTCCCCCACAGCTCGCCCAGGCCGATCTGCTCGAGCAGATACTTGTTCTGCGAGACGCCGTAGACGCACAGTCCGATGAAGCCGTCGACGCACTTGTATTCGCCGATCGCACACAGGTTCTGATTGCGCGCACCCGGACGCGGCCAGACCACGCCGGCGTTGAGGTAGTCGACCAGGTAGTACTGGCCGATCGACAGCAGCGATTCGTACATCGCCACATCGATCGACTCACCGACCCCGGTCAGAGCGACCTTGTGCAGCGCGGCCAATGTCGAGCTGAGGATCATCAGCGAGTTGAAGTAGTCCCCGGCGTACGGCCCCGGGTTCATCGGCTGCTCCGGCGTGCCGTTCTGGCTCATGTAGCCGGAGTAGGCCATCACGGTCAGGTCGTAGGCAGCCCGAGTGACCATCTCGGGGACACCGGTCTGGCCGAAACCGGACACATGGACGATGACCAGCTTCGGGTTGATCTGCCACAGAACCTCATCGGTGAGGCCCTTCTTGGTCCAGGTACCGCCCTTGCTCGACTCGATGAAGACGTCGGCCTCGGCGAGCATGCGCAGCAGCACCTGCTTGCCCTGCTCGGAGAAGTAGTCCAGGGCGACCGATCGCTGGTTGCGACGCTCGGCCTGCTTGATCCACGCGGTGTCGCGGATGGTGTCGCCCAAGCCGGTGTTCTCCAGCCAGGTGACGTCGGCACCCCATTCGGCCATCAAGCAGGCGGCCTTGGGAACGGCGAGTTCCATGGCGGCGTAGACCACCTTCAGGTCGTCCAGGACACCGAAGGCCGGCTTCTGTGTGGGAATCTGCATGACCGGGCCTCAGTTCGCGTACTGGCGCAGGACGCCCTTGGCGACGGTCAGAATCATCATCTCGTCGGTGCCACCGCTGACCCGGTCCACCCGCAGGTCGCGCCAGATCCGCTGGATCCGGTGGTCGCCGGCCACACCGACTCCGGCCATCACCTGCATCGCATCGTCGACGACGGCGAACGCGGCGTTCACGCAGTAGTACTTGCACATGGCCGCCTGGGTCGAGGTCATCTCGTCGGTGTCGTAGTGCCAGGCCGCTTCGTAGACCATGTTCTTCATCGCGTTGAGCTTGATGGCCATCTCGGTGAACTTCAGCTGGTTCAGCTGGAAGCGTCCGATCGGCTTGCCGAACTGCACCCGGACGTTCGCGTAGCGGGCGGCGTCCTCGAAGGCGGAGATCGCCACCGCGTAGTCGCTGGCCGCAACCAGGAAGCGCTCGAAGTCGAAGTCCTTGATGCCCCGGCTGAAGCCGTTGCCCTCGCGTCCGAAGATGTCGGACTCGTCGAGTTCGACATTGTCGAGGTAGACGTCGGAGCAGCTGTCCATCCGCAAGCCGAGCTTCTCCAGCGGCTCGATCCGAATGCCGGGCAGGCTCATGTCGAGGAAGAACTCGGTGAAGCAGTCACGGTCCTCGCTGTTGCGGGCCATCACCACCAGGAACGGCACATGGGCAGAAGAGGTGATGAAGGTCTTGTGCCCGTTGAGGTAGATCTTGCCGTCGCGGCGGGTGTAGGTGGTCTGCAGGCTGCCGACGTCGGAACCGGCGCCGGGCTCGGTGCAGGCGGAATTCCAGATCTGCTTGCCGGTGCCGACGTAGGCCAGCACCTTGTCGATCTGTGCCGGGCTGCCCTCGCGCAGGATCGTGTCGAAGCAGGGCAGCTGGTAGAGCACATAGGTCGGGGCGCCCCAGCGCCCGAGCTCCTCATAGACCGCGGTCAGAGTCACCAGGCCGAGCTCGAGGCCGCCGTGGGCCTCGGGCAGCATGATCAGGTCGAAACCGAGGTCGCACAGCGCCTTGACCCACCGCTCGGGGTAGGTGTGCGTCCGATCGCATTCGGCGAAGTACGCCTCCCAGTTCTCGCGCTGCATCAGTTCGCGGACGTTGTCCACAAAGAGCTGCTGCTCATCGTTGAGCCGGAAATCCATGAGGTTTCTCCTAGTCAGTCGTTGTCGAGTGCGCGGCGAAGGAAGTCGCCGCCGTGGCGCAGCGCGGCCTCGGCCGCGTCGAGCATTCGGGAGTTGTGGAGGAAGGCGTGCAGGACGCCCGGGAACACTTCGTGCTGACAATCCACGCCGTGTCGGGTGAGGATCTGAGCGAGGGCCGAGGAGTCGTCGCGCAATGGATCGAACTCGGCCGCCGCCAGATAGGTGGCCGGGACACCCCAGCTGAGATCGGCGCTCAGACAATCCAGGTAGGGACTGCGGATCGCCGTCGGATCAGCGACGTAGGCGTCGAGGTAGTAGTCGAGGTCGGCCTCGGTGAGCCCGTCCCATGGACCGCCGAGGAGACGCTGGGACGCCGAATCCCGCAGCCCGTAGAGGCCGTAGTAGAGAGCCAACGCTTTCAGGTGCTCGACCGGAAAGCCCTGGTCGCGCAGCAGCAAGGTGGTGGCCAGGCTCATCGCGGCACCGCCGGAGTCTCCGGCGAAGGCCAGCTTGTCGCCGTTCACCCGATAGGTGGACCCGTGGCTGTGCAGATGCCGGGCCACCGCCGCGGCCTGCTCGATCGCCACCGGGAACTTGGCCTCCGGTGACAGCGAGTAGTCCACGCCGATGACCGCCGCACCCGAGTAGTCGGCGAGCATCCGCATGATCCGGTCATGCGTGTCGAGGTTGCCCACAACCCAGCCGCCCCCGTGGAGGAAGACGACCGCCGGCAGGTCTGCTCCGGTCACCGGGAGGTGGCAGCGGATCGCCACCTCCCCATGCGAAGTCGGAATCCGGTCGTCGATCGTGGCCGCCATCGCCGGACCGCCTTCGTTCCAGTAGCGGCGCTCACGGTTGTAGGCCGCTCGCTGCTGGTCGAGACTGACGTCGGTGGCATAGGCGTCCGGGGAAAGCTCCGCGGACTTGTCCAGAACTGCCCGCATCTGCGGTGAGATCAGTTCAAGGACAGGCAGCTTGTTGTGGGCAACCATCGCTTCGTCCTAGGCCGAGACCTCGGCGGCGGCGGATGCAGCCGCCTCCGGACGTGCCTTGCGCAGGTAGAGCCACAGCGCCAGCGAGGCCAGTGCGGCCAGCACGGCCGAACCGATCAGGATCCAGAAGATCTCCTGGTAGGCCCCGGCAGCAACAGTGCCGGCAGCGTCGGTCTGGGCGTCCATGATCGACCCGAACCAGGTGCTGGAGAAGGTGTCGGGCAGGAAGCCGATGATCGACAGGATGCCGGTGGCCGCACCGAAGTGACCCAGCGGGACCTTGCCCTCGGTCAGCTCGGCGGAGACCACGCCGAAGGCGCCGTTGGCGATGAACCCGAGCAGCACCACCAGGACGCAGGCAACGACCATCACGGCCGGGCCGGACGGCAGCATCATCATCACCAGCAGAGCGGCGACGAACACTACCGAGCCGACCGCGATCACGAGCGACGGACGGAACTTGTTGGCGATCCAACCGAAGACCGGTCCGGACAACAAGGTGATGCCGTAGTTGCGAACGTTGGCGACGATGGTGGCGGCCGCCAGGGAGACACCCAGCACCCCGGTCATGTACGGGGTCGTGTAGGTGACGCCGGTGTAGAAGAAGTAGACGAAGAACAGCGAGACGGCCGCAATCCAGACCACCGGATCGCGGAAGGCCGCAGTGAACTCGTTGAGGTTGAATCCGCCCTCGGTCTTGATCTCACCAGCGAACTTCGGGATGAACATCCACGACAAGATGCCCAGGATGAGGATCACCGCGCTGAGGAAGTACAGGTAGATCGAGACGCCCAGGTGCAGGTTCTCCCCCACTGCCGCCACGATCGCGGTCGACACCAGGCCGATCAACAGGCCGGCGATTCCGTAGAAGCCGTAGGAGAGGCCGATCCGCTTGGGGTACTCGTCCTCGCGGGAGACCAGCCGGACGAGCTTGTAGCGCACTCCCCACCAGATCAGAATCGTGGTGACGCCCATCAGGATGAACACCACGTAGAGGACCGCGAGGCTGGGCAGCATCGCATAGATGAAGGTGAGCACTGCGGTCGAGATGAATCCGATCGAGGACAGTGTGCGCATTCGGATCTTGTCGGCGATGATCCCCGACGGCAGGTAGCAGATCAGGGCGGTGATCGCGTAGGCACCGAAGACGGCGCCGAGTTCGGTGTTGGTGACGCCGAGCGCCTGCTGCAGCGGGTCGTAGAAGACCGCCTTCAGGTAGGCCGGCGCGTAGATGATCGAGCTGCCGATGCTCGCGAGGATGAGCAAGAACCACCGGCGACCAGAACTCAGGTCGGCGTAGGTCTTCTCATTGCTCGTTGAGTTCGCCATTGAGACTCCTTCGAGGTGTTCGCAGCCACCTCCCGTCGAGCTCAGGGCGGATGGCTTGGGACGCACAGGCCCCGTGCGTCACTCTCTCCACGGCCGACGTCCCGTGCACCCCTGCGACGTCCCCAAAATGGCGTGAACACCAAGAACATGAGTTTCAGTGATGCCTCTCACCAGATTCTGGTGATACTCCCCGCATCTGGTGACTGGCAGACTAATCAGCGAGTCCGGTGTCCACAGAAGCACGCTAGTTGGCATCGTCCGCCACGACTCGGCTTCCCTTCTAGCCAATGGTCCACCCCGCCGGAGAGGCGATCAATGAGTGCAGTCTCGACAACGGAGTCGAGCAGGCCTCTGGCTCGCGCCGTCCTCGATTCGCGGCTGAAGTATCTGGGACTGACCCTGGTTCTGGCCTGGCATTACTGCCTGTGGTTCGTGCCGACCTCGTTCCCCACGACATTCCTGCTCGACGATCGGATCACCTTCTCCTGGCTGATCGCGCTGGCTGCTGCAGCCGTCGTCCCGCTGGTGATCGCATGGAGGCTGGGTCGAACTCATCATCTGGAAGCGAAGCCGATCACGATCTGGATCGTCTCCGGATTGGGCTTCGCGGGGACGGCCTGCCTGTGTTCCCTCGGGATGCTCTCCACCGGGCCGTGGGTCGCCTACGGATCGGCCTTCATCGTGGGCGCCTGCGCGGGGGTGCAGTGGCTGATGTGGGGCGAGCGACTTGCCTGCCAAGGCGCCCGGTTCACCCTGCGCAGAGTCGCACCGACCTATGGTGGCGTCCTCTTGGCACTGGTGCTCCTCACCTGGGTGGCCCCGGGTTGGACGGCGCCGGCGCTGGTCAGTTTGATGCCGCTCGCCTCCGGGCTGCTGCTCCACGTGCAGACCTGCGAGGTGCCGTGTGGCCCGCCGAAGCTGCTGCCGAAGAAGGCGGCCGCTCAAGGCCGGCACACGATGATCATCGTCACGTTGATCTCGTTCGGCGCAGCCTATGTCTGCTACTACACAGTGGCGATCGTGCCGTGGGACGCCCTGGGTACCGTGTCCAACAGTTTCACCATCGGCATCCTGGCCGGCGCGGCTCTGATCTTGGCATTCGCCGGGCTCGAGACGATCTCGAACGCGTCGCGCTCGGCCTTTCGGGTGTATCCCTGGCTTCTGCTCCTGCTGGTGATCGCGTGCGTGATGTTCCTGGCCGACGACCGGCTGGACACCGTCACTTTCCTGCTGGCGGTCGCCATCTCGTCGCTGTTCGAGATCCTGCTCACTTTGTACATGGGCGTCTTGACCCAGCGCGGCTATGCGCCGCCGGCAACCGCATTCGCCCTGTCCGGGAGTGCGATCCGGGCCGGAATCTGTCTGGGCAACGGGACGGCGCTGATCTACGAAAGGGTGCCCGGCTGGCATGCCGTGTTGGTCCGTCCGACCTTCGTCATACTGATCGCCCTTCTGGCCGGGATGCTGATCACGATGGTCCGCCAGGAGTATGCGATCGAGGAGCTTGCCCGCAGCCCGCAGGCAGAGTCCGAGCTGGCCGCGATGGTCTCCTCTGTCGCCGAGGAGTTCCGGCTGTCCGAACGCGAACAGGAGATCATGGGCCTGATCGGGCGCGGCTACACGGCCTCGGCAGTGGCGGAGAAGCTGGTGATCTCGCCCTACACCGTGAACACGCACGTCCAGCACATCTACGCCAAGCTCGGCATCCACAAGCGCGCCGACCTGATCGCCTACCTGAACAGGACCTGATCCGGCGCAGACGCTGCCGAATCCTCTCGCAGATCCGCAGCGTCAACGGCCGGCGGGGCGGGGCATCCTCGGCTTCTTCGCTCACGAAGGTGACCTCTTCGACATGAGCCGGCGCTACCGCTTCTTGCCGGCCCGCCTCCTCAACTTCGCTGCTGCCGACGCCGCAGAGGCCGCCGCCCCCTTCTGAGCCCTCTTCGCCTTGGCGGACGCCGCGCTGTCGGGCTCGCCTCTGCGGGCCTCGCGGGCGTTCTGGGTGCGCGATGAGTTCAGGGTGCGTCCGCGGACGATGCCGATGAACTCCTCGATCAGCGGGTTCTCGTCGCCGACCCGCCAGGCCAGGCCGATCGTGGTCGGCGCGGCGTCGGTCAGCGGACGAATGGCCAAGTCCTTGCGGCTCTGGGTGCGGGCCACCGACTGCGGGGTGAGCCACAGTCCGCCGGCCCAGGCCGTCCGGTCGGCTGCGTCCGCGGATTCCGGGTCGGCCAAGATCGGCTCACCGGCGATGTCGGCGAGGCTGAGCTCTTCGAAGTCGGCCAGCGGATGGTCCTTCGGCATGACAACGACCGGCTGTTCCTCGTACAGCGGGATGACATGTAACCCGTCACGCTCAATGGGCAGTCGGACGAAGCACATGTCGAGGCGATCATCGCCGGCGATGAGGGCGTCCCGCTGCACTGCACACGGAATCTCGGTGGTCTCCAGGACGGCCCGGCGGAACCGCTCGGACCAGATCCGGCGCCACTTGGTGAGTGTCACACCGGGGACGAAACCGACCCTCAGCTCGTCCGGCCGTGCATCGCGCTGGCCCGCCGGCTGCTGGTTCTCCACCCGGTTAGGGTAACCCGGCGCCCGGCCAGCTACGCTGATCCGGTGAGCCAGACAATGAAACCCATCACCGCAGCGGCCAAGCTCGGCATCTACCTGCCCGCGGCCCCGGCCGATTTCCAGAGCTCACCGATCACCCGCGACGAGTTGGACGCCCTGCGCGACAACCCGCCGGAATGGCTGGTCGAGCTGCGCCGCAACGGACCTTTCCCCCGCGACGTTGTTGCCGCCAAGCTCGGTGTTTCCCGCTCCGGCTTGGTCCGCGTTGGGATCACCGAGGCGCTGACCGCCGACCAGATCGGCGAGCTGATCGCCAATCCCCCGCGCTGGCTGCACGTCGAGCGCGATATCCACCAGAAGGTGATCGCCGAGCGGGAGCGGATCAAGGCCGCCGCCCGCGAGGAAGCCTGACCGTCGAGTCAGTCTCGATGCCGCGCACGGCGCCCGATTCTGAACACCCACGCTCTCCGGCCAGCTGAGCTGCCGGAGAGCGTGGCGTCGGGCTAGAACCCTGTGATCTCTTTGAACCGGATCTTGCCGACCTCCTTCGGCTCGCCGTCGCACAATGCCTTGAACTTCCACCGGCCGCCGGCGTCGATGGTGTTGGTGTTGGCGAGGCAGGTGCCGGCATTCGCGCCGCTGGAGTCCAGGACATCGAAGGTGATCTGGACGTAGTTGTTGATCGGCTCGGCGGAGTTGTTGCGCACATAGCCGGTGACGAAGATGGCGAACTGGTTCGACTTGTCCACCTTCCAGCCTTTCTCAAGGCTGAGTCGCTCGGTGGACGGCTCCGGCTCGGCTTTCGTGGACTGAGGGCTCGAGGCCGGACTCGACGGTGGGGACGACAGCTCCACCTCGGGTTTGGTCTGCGTGGGAGCCGGTGCGGCAGAAGGCGCTCCACCACCCAGCGCGCCGCCGATGACCCCGAGCACGATCACGGCGAGCACCCATACCCACCACCTCTTGAACCACGGCTTGGCGGGCTTCGGCTCGGTGACGGGGGTGGCGGAGCCCGGGTACGGCGCGGGCTGGCCGGACTGAGGAAGGGGCGGGTTGGTCATCAGGACCTCCTGGATTCGACGATTTCGGTTGGCTCTCAGCCAAGCCGTCCCACGATCGGGCCGGTATCGTCCGATCGGCTCGGACCACCCCCGCCGATCGGATACGGAATCGGTGACCAAGATCATCCGATCGGCCACGGCAGCACCCGAAGTCGAGCCCCTACGATGCCTGTGTGCTGGAGTACACCCCGATTCCTGACAGCGACCGGCCGCCGTGGTGGCGTACGGCCGGCTATGTCGGCGTGACGGCATTCATGGGTCTGTTCTCGCTGGTGTTCTCCCCGATCGGACGGGCGGTCACTCCGGGCGCGTCCGGCGCCCAGACCCTGATTCTCCTGGTGGGGCTGCTGGCGTGCCTTGGCCTGCCGGTGCTGTTGTGCTGGCGTCATCGAATCCCGTTCACCGTCACGTTGGCGACCGCCGCAGTCGCTGTGGTGATGCCGATCGGCAATGCCCTGCTGCTGGTGGCGCTGAGCGCCCTGATCGGCCGGCGGCGCGGCCCGGCCGTCTGGTGGACGACCGCAGCCGCCGGGCTGGCCTCGGCCTGGGTGGTCATCGCTGACAGCCTCGCCCAGCCGCGCGGCGCCTCCTTCTGGAAGGCCTGGCTCGGGCCGCAGCCGAGTGACTACACCCAGCCCTACGACTTGCCGGCCGCCTGGGTGGTGGCGATCATCGTGGTCCAGCTGGCCTTGGCGATCGCGCTCGGGCTGCTTGTTCGTTCCCGTCGGGAGGCGCGCAGTGCCGGCGCGGCGGTCACAGCCGAACAAGAGACCGTGGTGAGGCTGGGCGATGAAGTGGCCCGCAGGGAGGAACGTGAGCGGATCGCACGGGAGGTCCATGACGCGATGGGCTACCGGTTGAGCCTGCTCAATCTGCACGCCGGGGCGTTGGAGGCAAACTCCACCGACAACCCGCAAGTGGCAGAGTCCGCGCGGCTGATCCGAGAGGCCGCAGCCGCCACTGTGGACGACTTGCGCTCGCTGCTGGAGGTTCTGCGCGAGCCGTTGAGCGCCGAGCAGCCGACCGTCTCGCTGGTCGATCTGGCCACGGTCGTCCAGGAGTCGTTCGGGACGTCCCAGCCGCTGAGTTCGTCGATCTTCATCCAGGAGGCCGAGACCGCTGATCCGGCGCTGGCCCGGGCGGTCTACCGCATCGTCCAGGAACTACTCACCAATGCCCGGAAGCACGCTCCGAGCCAGCCAGTCACCTTGTCGGTGACCGGAAGCCCGTCGGCCGGAGTGGTGATCGAGACTCGCAACCGGTACGTCGGGGCCGTCGCCGCACCGACCGGCAGCTCCCGCGGACTGGCCGGCATCCGCGAGCGAGCCCAACTGCTCGGCGGGACCGTCCGCTCTGGCCTGGACGGCACCGACTTCCGGGTGCGCGTCGAGCTTCCGTGGCGGTCCGTCGGACGGGCCTGAGCCGACTCGGCGTGCGCCTGCTGGCCATAGACTGCCGCCGTGCCCACCATGTTGATGCTCGTCGACGACGATCCATTGGTGCGAACCGGCCTGCGTTTCATGCTGGAGAGTGCGGACGACCTGAGGGTGGCCGGTGAGGCCGGCAGCGGCGAGGATGCCGTCGCCCTCGCTCAGGGTGGCGGATTCGATCTGGTGCTGATGGATCTGCGAATGCCCGGCATGGGCGGGATCGCGGCAACTTCTGCGATTCGGGCCCTGACCACTCCCCCACATGTGATTGCACTGACGACGTGGGATGTCGACGATGTAGTGCTCGCCGCCCTGGAGGCCGGCGCCGCCGGGTTCCTGCTGAAGACATCCGCACCGCAGGAGATTCTGGGAGCGATTCGCGCAGTGATGGCTGGCGATGCCGTTCTGTCTCCACGCAGCACACGTCAGTTGCTTGATCAGCTCGGACGCAGTTCGGCACTCCCCCAGCAGCGCGCCGCGCAGCAGGCCGTCGCCCGGCTGACCCCACGCGAGCGTGAGGTGGCTGTCGCCGTCGCTCGCGGGCTCACGAATGCCGCCATCGGCGCAGCTCTCTATCTGGCCGAGCCAACAGTGAAGACCTATGTTGCAGCAGTCCAGGCCAAGCTCGGGGTGGCCAACCGCGTCGGAATCGCGGTGCTCGTCGAGCGGGCCGGCCTGCTCGACGAGCAGCCGTGAGCCTCCCGCCCGGAGCGGGAGCCGCGACTAAGCTCAGCGGAGTGGTTGGAGGAGGCACGATGTCGCAACGCGGAACCCTGGCTGGTGACGATCCGGCGGGCTACCAGGCAGCTGAGGCGCAGGAGGGCTCACACGCACGGCGGCTGAACGGCCTGCGTGCTGCAGTTCTCGGCGCGAACGACGGCATCGTCTCGACCGCCGGCATCGTGATCGGTGTGGCCGGTGCCACCTTGGAGTTCTTCCCGATCTTCACCGCCGGCATCGCCGGACTGACCGCAGGCGCGATGTCGATGGCGGTCGGCGAGTACGTGTCGGTCAGCGCCCAGCGCGATACCGAGCAGGCGCTGCTGGAGAAGGAGCGGCGCGAGCTTGAGGAGATGCCCGAGGAGGAGCTCGCCGAGCTTGCCGGCCTCTACGAGGCCAAAGGTCTCGCGCCGGAGTTGGCCCACCAGGTGGCCGTCCAGCTGCACGAGCACGACGCCCTGGCTGCCCACGCCGAGACCGAACTGGGCATCGATCCGGACGAGCTGACCAGCCCCTGGGTGGCGGCAGGATCGTCCGCCGTGTCGTTCACTGTCGGCTCGCTGCTTCCCCTGGTCGCGATCCTGCTGGCCCCCACCGCGTTGAAGATCCCGATCACTGTCGCCGCTGTCGCCGCTGCCCTGCTGCTCACCGGCTACCTCAGCGCCCGCGCCGGCGGAACCCCGGTGTGGCGCTCGATCATCCGCAACGTCGCCGGCGGCCTGATTGCGATGGGCATCACCTACTGGATCGGTCGCCTGGTCGGCCAGACACTGGGCTGATCCGAGCCAAGGCTTGCATTATCGGTATAACGGATATTAACCTCCGTTATATGAGAACTCAGGCTCCGATCCTCGCCCCGATCTTCCGATCGGAGGGCCAGGCGCGCCTGCTATCAGTCGCCCTCCTCGGTGACGATGAGCTGAGCATCAGCGAGTTGGCCGATCAGGCGGACTTGGCCTACCCCACCACGCACCGCGAGGTCGCTCGGCTGCTGGAGGCCGGCATCCTGCGTGAGCGTTCCGTGGGCAGGTCACGACTCATCTCCGCCAACGAAGCGAGCCCACTGGTCGCCCCACTGCGCACGATCCTGCAGGTAGCCACTGGACCGGTTCCGCTGCTCACCCAGGAACTCCAGCGGATTCCACGCATCGATGCAGCGTTTCTCTACGGCTCATTCGCGGCGCGCTTGGCCGGAGAGACCGGCCCCTCACCCCAGGACATCGACCTGATGGTGATCGGGGCTCCGGTCGCTGGCTCTGTGTACGACGCCTGCGAGCGGGTCGAATCGTTGGTGGGACGCCCGGTCAACCCCAGCATCATGACGGCAGACGAGTTCGCACGCGCCGGCGGCTTCCGCGAGCACGTCCTGGCCAACTCACGAATCGCCGTCATCGGGGACCTCCCATGAGCCCAGCTGCACTCACATCGGTCCAGAAACAGGCCGTCGATGCCCTGCTCGCGGCTGGGCGAGTTGCTGTGGTTCCGATCGATCTAGCCAAAGCAGAATTGTTCCTGCAGCAAGCCGACGACATATTGGCCGATTTGCCTCGCCTGACCAGATCTCAGAACCGGTACAACCTGGCTTATGACGCCTGCCACGACGTTGGTGAGGCACTGCTCGCCGCCTACGGCTATCGGACCGTTAGCGGCCCGGGCCAGCACGAGGCGGTTGGGCGATTCCTGCGAGCCGTGTTCGATCACCCGCCGGGCCAACGGGCAGCCAAGCGCTTCGACCAACTGCGCCGTTCGCGGAACCAACAGCGCTACGCGGCCCAGCCCATTGGGGCAGCAGACGCCTCCGTCGCAACTCAGACGGCAATCGATCTTCGCACCGCCGCCCGCAGTCAAGGCATGTAGCCGTGAAGACACGAGTCGACTCCGCGATCAGATGTTTGATCCGCCGCGCCGTCGGCTGATTCGCCGCAACGCCGGACACCCGGGCGCCGTCACTGGTAGACCTAGCTCGTGGGCTCGGCTGAACCGCTGCGCGAGGCGATTATCGCCTCGGTGCTGGAGCGGGCCAGTCGCAACGGTGGGTTTGTCACCCGCGCCGACCTGACCTTCCCGATGCCGGGCGGTGAGAACCTGGCGCTGGTTGATCGCTCGCGCGGCATCCGCAACCCGCGGGAGATGGACGCGACGCTCAGCGTGATCAGCTCCCCCGACGGCCCGTATGCCGACCGCGAGATCGCCGGCGGGTTGTTCCGCTACTCCTATCGCGAAGGCTCGATCAACGGCGACAACGCCAAGCTGCGCCGGGCGTTCGAGCTGGGCCTGCCGATCATCCTGCTGCGCAAGACCAGGGACGGCGAGTTCGTCCCATTCGCTCCGGTCTATGTCGTCGAGGACATGGTCGAGCAGCGCGAGTTCCTCCTAGAGCTGGACGCCAGCGTCCGATTCTTGGGTGCCCGCGACCCCGAGGCCCCCGAACGCCGCTACGCCGAACGGGTCGTGCGCCAACGCCTGCACCAAGCCGAGTTCCGCGGACGAGTGATCTCGGCCTATCAGACCCGTTGCGCAATCTGCCGGCTCAATCACGGCGAACTGCTGGATGCGGCCCACATCGTCCCCGACTCCGAGGAACTGGGCCTGCCCGTGGTCTCGAACGGTCTGTCGCTGTGCAAGATCCACCACGCCGCCTACGACCAGAACATGCTCGGAATCTCGCCAGACTACGAGGTTCGGATCGATCACAAGCTGCTACTTGAGGTGGACGGTCCGATGCTGCGTCACGGCCTGCAGGACATGCACGGCTCGATCCTGAACGTGCCGCCTCGGCGCGCAGATCAACCGGATCGCGATCGCCTGGCTCAGCGGTTCACGGAGTTCGTACAGCACGCATCCTGAGGGGTACCGCACGTCGGCCGGACGGTCGTAACCTCATTCCCTTACCGTGATGAATAACGCACCGATGACCCGACACCGTCATCGTTCGTTCCCACCCCAGTCAGACGGTAAGGACCCACGCCGATGTACGCGGCCAGATCAGCGGAGGCATCCCGTGCTTGCCGGTGAGTCCGCGGGCGCCGAGGCACAACGCCAGCTTGCCTTGGCAGAGGCTCACGAGCGCGCCGCAGCGGAGGCACGGGGTGCCGCGTCCCGCTACGGCATCGCAGCGGTCACTGAGAAGCAGACAGCGCGCACACTCTCGCCTCTGGCTGCGGTCGGCCATCACCTGCTGGCCGACCGCCGCTGGCCAGGCAGTCAGCGCGCCCAGGTCGACCTGCTCGTCGTGGGGCCATCGGGGGTGTTCATCGTCGACACCAAAGCCTGGAAGGACGTGTCTTTCGCCAACGGACGCCTCTGCCGAGGCCAGGAAGACGTCACCGACGAGCTGGACGGTCTCGCCGAACTCGCTGACCTCGCTCAAGCCCACTTGGCCGAGATCGGCCTCGCTCCGGGAGAGGTCCACGCGCTGGCCATTCTTGCCGGACGCCAAGGCGTCAACATCAGCGTCGGCACGGTTCAGATGGTGGGAGAGAAGGACGCCCTTCGGGTGATCGCCGGAAAGGGCACGCGGCTCACTCCAGGGCAAGTCGACGCCGTCTTGCAGCGATGCCTGGCGCTGTTCCCTGAGGTGGGCGCTCCTCCACCGGTGGTTGCCGCCGTACCGGAGCCGGTGATTCCGGCACCGTCCCGCGAGATCGCCCAAGACGCCCTGCTGAGTGCTGAGGAGATCAACGAGGCTCTGTTGGCCGGCATCATGGCCCAACCCATCGAAGAGTGGATGTCCTTCCTGCACCCGCAGCAGGCGAAGCTGGTCCGCCGATCGTTCCCTGGCCCGTGCCGGCTGCGTGGCCCGGCCGGCACCGGAAAGACGGTCGTCGGCCTGCACCGCGCGGCGTACCTGGCTCGCACTCGTCCGGGCAAGATCCTGGTGACTTCGTTCGTGAAGACTCTTCCCGGTGTCCTGCACGAGTTGCTCAACCGGCTGGCCCCAGACGTTGCTGATCGCGTGGAGTTCACCGGGGTACATGCCTTCGCGGCACGGCTGCTACGACAGCGCGGAGTGGCGTTCAAGATCGACTCTCAGCTAGCTGAGGTCGCCTTCAGGAACGCGTGGCAGCAGGTCGGCCAAGGCTCAAACCTCGACACCGGCAGGCAAGGCGAGCGCTACTGGGAAGAAGAGATTCAGAACGTTCTGAAGGGGCGCGGGATCACCCAATACGCCCAGTACGCCGACCTCGTCCGCACTGGACGGCGCTACTCGCTGCGGCCGTCGCAGCGCGAGACGGTCTGGCGGCTCTATCAGGCCTATGACGCCGAACTGCGTAAGCGGGGTGTTGTCGACTACGCCGATGTGATCCTGCTGGCTGAGGCAGAGCTGCATCGCAAGCCGTCTACCGACTACGCGGCAGTGATCGTGGACGAGGCCCAGGACCTGTCGGCAGCGATGATCCGCATGCTGTTCTCACTGGTCGGCGATCGGCCGGACGGTTTCACTCTGATCGGGGACGGTCAGCAGTCGATCTACCCCGGCGGCTACAGCCTGGCCGAGGTCGGGATCTCCGTCGCCGGTCGCGGCATCGTGTTGGACGTGAACTACCGCAACACCGCGGAAATCGTTGCCTTCGCGCAACAACTGGTCTCCAGTGACGAGTTCGCCGATATCGAGGGCGTGATTGCGCGCGGCGACCTTCCAGCCAGCGTCCCGCGCCGCGGTCGCCAACCCGTGATCACGCTCTACGAGGACTGGCAGCAGACCAGCCGGGCAATGCTTGATCGGATCCGAACGGTGAGCTGCGAGGTAGGCACCGGCCTGGGCGATGTCGCCGTGCTGTGCACGACCCGACGCGCCGCCCGGCTCGTCACCGAATCGCTGAAGACGGCACGTCTCCCGACAATCAGCCTCGAGGACTACTCCGGCTCTCCAGTCGACGCGGTCAAGGTCGGCACCATCAAGCGCGCCAAGGGCTTGGAGTTCAAGCAGGTGCTGATTCCAGACGTCCCTCGCGCCCAGACGGTCGGCATCCCACCAGCGGACGAGGCCGAACACGAGCGCTGGGACCTGAGTCGCCGTGAGCTGTACGTCGCCATGACGCGCGCCCGGGATGGTCTATGGGTGGGGGTCTCCTGAGACCAGCGCTCGTGCGCCCGGGACACGTCGACGAACGTCACAGCGATCCGACTCGAAAGGTGGCAGTGCATGACCGCACAACGCGGGAGATCGATCAAGAGCGATCTGATCGCGCTGGGGGCCGGAATCGGCTTCGTCGTCGTGTTCTGGGCGGCATGGAAGGTTGGGCTGGCTGCAACCATCGCCAATGCCATTGCGCAGTGGTTCGTGCACGTGATCATCGGGCAATGATCACCAGCGGACCTCAGGGCCCAGAGCCGCCCTTGCAGCTCGACACCGCGGCATTCGCTCGCTGACCAAGACGGGCATACGGGGGCTGGCCGCAGCCAAGCCATACAGGGCCGCTTCTTCGAGCGCCCTGGTGCAGCCGAGTCATTCTTGGTGGCGGCTCGTCTCTGGGGAGCACCCCGGTGTCAGTCGCCGGTCGGCAGCGATCTTGAAGCCGTCCGGGACTGGTTTGAAAACACAGTCGAGGCACTGGTGAGACGACTGGTGCTTGCGCAGCGCCCAGAAGTCGATCTCATCGATCACCACATAGTCGTGCGCCCCACCCTTCAGTTGAACCACGTCACGCTCCCACTCCCTTCGCCGCGGCGACCTAATCCGGGAGTCTCCGAAGGACCTGTGGTTGACCTGGACGACGTAGGCGTGCAGGTCAAGCGCCGCTGACTCAACAAGCGATTCGAAGGTATGAAGGTCGCGGTTCCACTCCGGAACCACGAGCGCATCCACCTGGCCACGGAGCGCCGCCCGATAGTCGATGTTGGTGAGTTCGCTACAGATCAGGAGCGCAAACCTGAAGTCACCGTGGGCGATGATCGGCGGCCGGCTCCATTTGACCTCCGGGTCTAGCGTGAGCTGGTCGATGTCATGGAGCCGTCGTTCCTCAGCAGGAGCTGGGTGTTGCTTGTCCTGTGCGTAAACGACATGCCCACGGAAGCCTGGGCTCTCTGAGCGCAGCGCCGCCCAGACCTGGTTGCGCACTGTCCCAGGCCCTCCCGCAAGGTATTCAATCCCGGCGACGAGGTTGACGCCGTCACGCTGAAGCCTGGCCGCAAAGGGCACGAACCACCGCGACGGCAACGCCAGTTCAGGTAGCACCAAGTAGTGCGGAGTACCTGGGCGGGAAGTTGCCTCTCTCATGACCCCCTTCAGCGCCTCGTATCTCAGCCTCGAGAGGGTCTGCCGTCCGATCGCTGCCCCCTTCCACGCATCCTCCTCCGTGCCGACCACGGCGAGCGCAAAGCGCACCTTTCCCTGGGTCGGACTCGTGGGTACCTGCAGCGTCGCCGGGCAGCTCTCGGACCCCGGCCCGACGAGAATGTCGTCACCCCCCGGGTACCCCCTCACCGCGGTCAGAACGCTCCGGATGACACCGGGCGCCGCAACCCCGCCTTCCGCCTCGCCCCGTCCCCTCATTGCGAGATGAAGCTCCCACGCGTTTGGCGGCCGGGTCGAGAAGACGAGCCCGGCGTCTTCGGAGCCACGTGATGGTCCCTGCGATCGGCTTCCTCCACCGCGCGAAGTGGTGTAGCGGTTCGCTAGGAGGAGGTCCAGCCCTTTCACTACCTCCGGAGCCAAAGGGACTGCCCCCCTTATCTCCGCGGCGGGCACCGCCAGTTCACGCATGCTCCGAGTTGGTACCGTCTCGCGATTCAGAAATGCGAACCGATACGGCACATGGGCGAGATCCCGAGCAAACATGCGCCGATGCAGGTCGCCGAGCGCCTTGACCTTCAGTGCTCGCGGGAGCGGCTGCCGCAACGCACTGAGGGGGGCCACCACGTATTCGAGTTGGGCAGCCTCAATCTTGTCACTCAGACCGCTGGCGAGGTTCTCAAGTACGTCACTTATGAGTTGGCGAGCCCAGCGCTCAAATACCTCATCACTGCGGCTATCGGACTCTGCAAACGCCTTCACCGAGGCCCGGCATGTATTGCGAGTCTGGCTGTGAACCTCAGCCAGCGCCTTGCAGATGTCCCTCAACGCCATGGAGTCGCCGCACGCCGCGGCGAGTTTGATTAGGCGCGGCAAGTAGGGAGCCAACTCAAAGTAGTGGGGCAGAACGAGCACATTCCGACACGCAGCATCAAAGAACGCGCGCCGAAGGTTCGCCCAGGAGTCGAGATCCAGGTCGCGCTCATACGCCTCGAAGTCGCGGAGCTGAAGTGCGAAGGCCGACTTACGAGTCGCGACCCGATCAGCGTCGCGGAGCGTTGCGGCTTGCTCGCCGTCGTGACGAATAGCCATAGCGAGATTCAGACTGACTCCGACTGGGTCGTCAGCAATTGGCGTGAAAGACCTCCACTCGCTCGCTCGGTCGTCTATGGCGCTCTTGATAGAGCTAACCAAGATACGGCCACCCTCCCCAGACAAATGAAAGGTCTTGTTCTTGCCGTTGTCGAACACCAGTTCCGAATCACGAAGATAGCTCGGCGCGAATCGGGTCCGCCTGGTGCCTGCGGTGAACACACCCCCCGAGTCGCATTCGAGCAGACCACGCGAACGCCTGGCAATCCAGTCCCACACGTCATCCTGAGTAGAGAGCCCGGGGCCATCGTCCAGCACCAGGAGGATGTCGTCGACGTAGCGACCGTAGTAGATCGGTTTGACCTCGTCTTTCACGAGCCGGTCAAGTTCAATCAAAGCGAGGTTCGCTACCACCGCCGAGGCAGGCAGCCCCACAGGAATCCCACCTGCCACCCAGCGTCCGCGCTGCGCCGCCATTGCCGCCCATCCAGCAAGGCTTCGAACGAAGAGGCGGCTAAGTCGTAGCTCTTCCACAGAGAACTCAAGCCTGAGCACTTCATGCAGGTAGGCATCATCGAGCAGGAATCTTGGCCCCAGCCTGTGGTAAAAGGACGAGATGTCCGCCGTCAGCGCGACAACCGACTGACCGCGCTCAAGTGCCGAGTTCATCGCGCCAAGGCCGTGGTCTCGCCATTGCGAAAATGGCGCATAGTACTGAGTGAAGCTGCCTGGGGCGTTCGGGTTGATTTCCCCTGCCTTCGTACGCCTTAACCGGCTCCCCATTGATTCCGGGGGTAGCTCGGCTTCCATCCGGCTCCCCACAGTGAGCATCCAGTGCGTTGATAGCACATGCATATCGATGCTGCATCTGGACATAACTCGAAATTCTGCCCACGGCGAGGATGAGGATCTGCGAGCTGCCTCATCCCAAGCCTGCGATGGATCCGACCAGACCGTCCCGGGGCGGCTCTGCTCCGACAAGCCCGCCACGGTGCCACTCGACTCCGGACCGAGGCGGATCGACTTCGGGGCCAACGTGTAGTCGCCAAGGTAAGCCGGATCATCAACCCAGTCCTCACTCCTTCCGTTCAGCCGCTCCTGCAGACTTGCTAGATTCTCCGCGAGGTGCTCCTCATACTCGACCAAGTCGACAAGGCGGGGGTCTGAGGAGTAGTACAGATCCACCTTGGCCTTTCGATAGGCCACCACCAGTTCCTCGAGCGAGGCAATCGCCATGCCGACTCCTTAGAAGTCAAAGCCAAAAGTGAACCTACGACGCCGTGTGCAGGAGGTCTAAACTCCATAGCGCCACCGCCAATTGGCGTTAGGAGTCTGCTGCTCGAGACGGCACTCCGCAGCACTGTTGCCGCGGTAACCCAGCCCAAGGATAAGCAGCATCCGACGATTCCGATAGCGGCCCCGCTCATCACCAACTAAGCGGCCCAGAGTGCGCCAGTCGATGCTCGAGATGAGGCCCCACGAGCTAGGCCCGCCCGCCGGGTTGGAGGCAGCTCCATCTGGCTCACGGACCCGGTCAGAAGACGGCCGCCGAAGGCGCCAGCGGCGGTCCGTGCGACCGCAGCCACACCCCAGCGCTGACCATCCGAATGCCGGTCTGCGACCCACTGGCGACACGGGCATCAACCCCAGCCAGAGTCCGCACCAAGCGGCGAGCCACTGGACCGATGTCAGCCCCCGCCGATACGGTCACAATCAGATCCCAGGGGCGCAGAAGCGCCTGGTCGCGGCAGAAGAGATGGCAGATGGTTCCCACCACCAAGGAAGCGCAGCGTGCTGAGCTGCACAAGACGATCTGGCGGATCGCCAACGACCTTCGCGGCAGCGTCGACGGGTGGGATTTCAAGAGCTACGTGCTGGGCATGCTGTTCTACCGGTTCATCTCCGAGAACCTCACCGCCTACGTCAACGCGGGCGAGCACGAGTCAGGCAACACCGCCTTCGACTACCAAGATCTCACCGACAGCGAGGCTCAGATCGCGATGCGAGGCATCGTCGAGGAGAAGGGCTTCTTCATCTTCCCCTCCGAGCTGTTCAGCAACGTCCGCGAACGGGCCGCCCGCGACCAGAACCTCAACGAGACCCTGGAGCGGGTATTCAAGAACATCGAGGCGTCTGCGGTCGGCACCGACTCCGAGGACGATCTGAAGGGCCTGTTCGACGATCTGGACGTGAACAGCTCCAAGCTCGGCCCGACGGTGGCCAAGCGCAACGAGAAGCTGGTCAAGCTGCTGGACGCGATCGGCGATCTGCCGCTGGGCAACTTCGGCGACAACACCATCGACCTGTTCGGCGACGCCTACGAGTACCTGATGGGCATGTACGCCTCGCAGGCCGGCAAGTCCGGCGGTGAGTACTACACGCCGCAGGAGGTCTCTGAGCTGCTGGCCCGGATCACCGTGGTCGGCAAGACCAGCGTGAACAAGGTCTACGACCCAGCCTGCGGCTCCGGCTCGCTGTTGCTGAAGTTCGCGAAGGTGCTCGGCAAGGACAACGTCCGCCAGGGCTTCTTCGGCCAGGAGATCAACCTAACCACGTTCAACCTGGCCCGGATCAACATGTTCCTGCACGACATCAACTTCGAGAAGTTCAACCTCGCGCACGGCGACACGCTCACCGACCCGGCCCATTGGGACGACCAGCCCTTCGAGGCGATCGTCTCCAACCCGCCCTACTCGATCAAGTGGGACGGGGACGCCAACCCGCTGCTGATCAACGATGAGCGATACTCCCCCGCCGGCGTGCTCGCACCCAAGTCGAAGGCCGATCTGGCCTTCACGATGCACATCTTGAGCTGGCTGGCCGTCAACGGCACCGCCGCCATCGTCGAGTTTCCCGGCGTGCTGTATCGCGGAGGTGCGGAGCGCAAGATCCGCAAGTACCTGATCGACAACAACTACGTGGATGCGGTGATCCAGCTGCCACCGGACCTCTTCTTCGGCACCACCATCGCCACCTGCATCATCGTGCTGAAGAAGTCGAAGACCGACAACGCGGTGCTCTTCATCGACGCCTCCGCCGAGTTCACCCGGATGGGCAAATCGAACAAGCTCACCGACGCCCATCAGGCCAAGATCCTCGATGCCTTCACCGCGCGCGCCGACGCCGACCACTTCACGCGGCTCGTCGCGAATGAGAAGCTCGCGGCCAACGACTACAACATCGCGGTCTCCAGCTACGTCGAAGCCGAAGACACCCGCGAGACCGTCGACATCACCGCACTGAACGCCGAGATCGCCCGGATCGTCGCCCGACAAGCCGAGCTGCGGGCGCAAATCGATGCAATCGTCGCCGACCTGGAAGGAGCCGAGTGATGGCGGAAATGCCCACCTGGGAAGGCTTCATGACTCCCTGCCTGACCGTGCTCAGCGACGGCTCGACTCGCAGCCGTCGAGAGATGAACGCGTTAGCGGCCGATGTTGTCGGCCTCACCGAGAGCCAACGGGCAACGATCCTGAGCTCCGGCCAGCCGATGTACGCCAACCGGATCGGCTGGGCCTTGTCCTTCCTTGCGCGAGTAGGCGCCCTCGCCCGACCCTCACGCGGCAACTACGAGATCACGGATGCTGGACGGCAGGTACTTGCGCGGTTCCCGAGCGGGGTGACCGAGAGTGAAATCGAAGGCCTGGGCGATGACCCGAACTCCGCGATTCACCCGTACGTTCCCTCAGTCAAGCCGGACGTCACCGCACCGATCATCGACAAGCCGCCGGCCACCCTGGACCCGACTGAGCAGATCGAGCAAGGTGTCGCACGGGTTCACGAAGCCGTCGCCAAGGAGCTGCTCGAGCGCTTGCGCGGCAAGGAGCCGGCGTTCTTCGAGCAGGCCGTTGTCGACCTGCTGGTCGCCATGGGCTACGGCGGAACCGGTGGTGTCGCTGCAGCGACCCAGCTCGTCAACGACGGAGGCATCGACGGCATCATCGACCAGGACGTACTCGGCCTGAACAAGGTCTATGTGCAGGCGAAGCGCTACGCAGCCGGCAACACTGTCGGGCGGCCCGAGCTGCAGGGCTTCGTGGGCGCCCTGCTCGGCAAGGCCGACCGCGGGGTCTTCATCACCACCAGCACCTTCAGTAAGGGGGCCATCGAGTACGCCGACCGGAGCACAGCCGCTCGACTCATCCTGATCGATGGCGCTCGGCTCACCGAGCTGATGATCCGCTTCGGGGTCGGCGTCCAGGTCAAAGACACCTTCCACGTCGTCGAGATCGACGAGGACTTCTTCGAATGAGTCGGGTCGAGGACCTGATCGCGGAGCTTTGCCCAGACGGGGTGGAGTCCGTACCTCTCGCCAATGTCGGGGACTGGTACGGCGGTGGCACCCCATCCAAGTCGCGCCCCGAGTTCTGGAGCGGAGGCAGTATCCCGTGGGTGTCACCCAAGGACATGGGCCGCGCGATCGTGGACACAACCGAGGACTACATCACCGAGGCCGCCGTCAGGAGCTCGGCGACACGGCTGGTGCCGCCAACTTCGGTGGCAATGGTCGTCCGATCGAGCATCCTTGATCGAGTCTTGCCCACAGCCCTTGTTCCGGTTCCCGTTGCGCTCAATCAGGACATGAAGGCTGTTGTGCCGCGCGGGGACATCCTGCCCCGCTATCTGGCCCACCTACTCCGCTCACGCGGCGAAGCGATCCTTCGAGCTGCACGGAAGACCGGAGGTTCGGTCGCGTCGATCGAAGCTAAGAGGCTCTTCGAGTTCAGGGTCCCCGTGCCGCCGCTGGAGGTGCAGCGGGAGATCGTCAGGATCCTCGACACGTTCACGGAGCTGGAAGCGGAGCTGGAAGCGGAGCTGGAAGCTCGGCGCCGACAGTACGAGCACTACAGGGCACAGATAACAACTCCCACCGCGAAATGGCGAGTCACAACGATCGGCTCCATCTCGCAGGTCTTCGATGGTCCGCACGCTACGCCGAAGAAGACACCATCGGGCCCGTGGTACCTCAGCATCTCGTCGCTCAAGGGCGGACGGGTTGACCTTGGCGCGTCGGCCCACCTCGCCGACGAGGACCATCTGGCCTGGACCCGTCGAGTCACACCGACGGTGGGCGACACTCTCTTCTCCTACGAGACCAGACTCGGCCAAGCGGCATTATGGGATCGAGCCGAGCCGGCAGCACTCGGTCGGCGGATGGGAGTCCTCCGGCCAGACATGTCTCAGGTACTACCCAGATTCCTGACTATCGCCTACTTGAGCCCATCTTTTCGGAGCGTGATCGAGTCCAGAACGGTTCGTGGATCTACCGTTGATCGGATCCCGATCGCCGACATCCCGGCTTGGCCCATCTCGATTCCTTCAATCGCGGAGCAGGAGCGAATCGTAGCTGCCCTTGACTCGTTCGAAGCGCTCGTAGCCGACCTCAGCGTCGGGCTGCCAGCCGAACTGGCCGCACGGCGCAAGCAGTACGAGTATTACCGCGACAAGCTCTTGACGTTCCCCGAGGCCAGGTAGGCACCTCCAAATGCGGACCCTCGCGAACCACCGGATCGAACCTGTGCCACCGGGTGCCACCGGGGGCTACAGTGGGTTCATGAGCATTCCGAGCGAGATCAGCCAGCGCGATCTGCGGATGCGCTCGCGGGAGATCATGGACGCCGTCGAGCAGGGCGAACGGTTCACCGTGACCCGCGCCGGGCGTCAGATCCCCGAGCTCGTGCCGCTGCGTCCGCGCCGCTCGGTGCCCGCCGAGGACTTCCTTGCCGCCAGTGCCGCCGCACCGAGCTTCGACGAGACCAGATTCCGGGCCGAACTCGACACCGCCCTCGATGCGGAGGTGGACGATCGCCATGCCCGCTGACCCCGCTGACGAGCACATCCTGATCGACACCAATGTGGTGATCCTGCGCCGCCACCTGCCGCCCGGCGCATTCAGCGGCGAGGTCAGCATCAGTGCGGTCACGCTGGCCGAACTGTCGGCCGGCCCGCATCTGGTCACCGGCAACACCCCAGCTGACATCGAAGAACGGGCCAATCGCACAGCCGTCCTGCAGCGAACCGAAAGCGAGTTCGACCCGATCCCCTTCGGTGCCGATGCCGCCCGCATGTTCGGACGGATGGCTGCCGCCGTCATGGCGGCCGGTCACACCCCGCGGCGCCGCAACGCCGACCTGATGATCGCCGCCACGGCAGCCGTGGAGGGCATGCCCCTCTACACAATGAACCCCGACGACTTCCAGGGGCTGGAGAAGCTCGTGACGATCGTGGCCCTGCCGAGGCCGTCCCATGCCTAGCCCGTCCGTGCCGGGGAAGGCGATTACCTACGACCCGATTGTGGTCAGCAGCGAAAGCACCGTCGTCGCTGAGTACGTCCCCGATGCTGCGGCCGAAGCGGCTTACCAGTCCGAAGCAGAGCTGGAGAGCGAGCTGATCCGGCTGCTGCAGTCTCAGGCCTATGAGTACCTGCCGATCACCTCCGAAGCCGCGCTGATCGCCAACCTGCGCACACAACTCGAGCGGCTCAACCAGATCACCTTCTCCGACGCGGAGTGGACGCAGTTCTTCGGCGAACGGATCGCCAGCGCCAACGACGGCATCGCCGAGAAGACCGTCCGGATTCAGGACGACCACATCCAGCTGCTCAAGCGCGACGACGGCACCACGAAGAACATCAGCCTGATCGACAAGTTGAACATCCACAACAACCGGCTGCAGGTGATCAACCAGTACGAAGTGCCGGCCGGGGCCTCGCCAGATGAGGCCGCGCCCAAGCACGCCAACCGCTACGACGTCACGATCCTGGTCAACGGCCTGCCGATGGTGCACATCGAGCTGAAACGGCGCGGGGTCGACCTCCGTGAGGCGTTCAACCAGATCAACCGCTACTCGCGCGACTCGTTCTGGGCCGGCTCGGGGTTGTTCGAGTACGTCCAGCTGTTCGTGATCAGCAACGGCACGCTCACCAAGTACTACTCCAACACCACCCGCGATCTGCACGTGAAGCAGGCCTCCGGCAGCCAACGGGTCAAGAAGACGTCGAACT
>Ga0183096_1000844_pt1 | contig 32210 bp, 33 predicted proteins | sample Biomet5_FD_127791 | JGI IMG/M metagenome (GOLD analysis project Ga0183096, IMG submission 127791) | Microbial communities from bioreactor (seeded with sewage sludge) at LBNL, California, USA - Biofuel metagenome 5 (version 2) (version 3) | ecosystem: Engineered > Bioreactor > Anaerobic >... | reverse complement strand
GCGGCGTAGTGTCTCTGGGCACCGCTCAGAACCGCCGGAACAACCCGGCCCATATCGAACTTGTATCCAAAACTCCTGAACTGTACCCGCTTTACCGAAAAATGGCGAATCGCAAGCGAACTCCAGATCCTGTGCAGAGCGTCCCTAGAAAAGAGATGATTGAAAACGGCCTCGCGCGAGGACGCGAGGCCGTTTAATTTAGCGGGTCAGGTTGATGGTGTCCTGCGCAATCTGGTCGAAGGTGGTCACTGACTTGGCGTTCGCCTGGAAGCCGCGTTCGGCGATGATGAGATTGGAAAACTCAGTGGACATATCGACATTGGATAATTCCAAAGCGCTACCGATAAGCGTACCGAGGGAGCCGGTTCCCGGAGTTCCAATCACGGCTGAGCCCGAAGCGAGTGTGGCATTGTAGGTACTGCCGCCCTGTTTGGAGAGCCCCTGGACGTTGGAGAAACTTGCGAGAGCGATCTGGCCAATTACTTTGGTGCCATTGGTAAAGGAGCCCTTGACGGTGCCGTCGGAGCCGATGGAAAAACTGGTCAGAGTGCCGCTGGTGTAGCCGTCTTGAGTAGAGGAGTTCGTGACGCTTGCTCCGGCGACTTGGGTAATCAGTCCTGTACCGGAAGAGTTCGCCAGGTTCCAGTTGAAGGCCAGTGTGCCGGCGCCATCGGCGAGATTGGCAATGCTGAAGGCGACGGGAGTGGTGCTGGTGAGGACTCCGTTGCTGTCGAAGGTAAGGCTGCCGCTCTTGACGGTCGTGTTAGTGCCAGTGCCGCCAGTGATTTCGCTGCTGGGCAGGGTAGCTTTGTAATCCCAACCCGTGGCGGAGCGGGTGAAATCGACGTTGAGCACGTGCGAGGTGCCAAGCGAATCGTATACCGTGATGCTGGTGCTGTAAGAATCGCCCACGGCTGCGCTGGCGCTCAGCTTAGCGCCGATCGAGATGTTCGCGGTGGCGCTGGGCGGGTTGATCATGCCGTCCTGCACATTGATCGGGGTCAGAGCTCCCTTGGTGTTGACCACTCCATTGATGGCGGGATAACCCATGACTTCGGAGCCGTCGGAGGTCACCAGATTGCCGGTGCCATCCTTTGTGAAGTCGCCGGCACGTGTGTAACAGGTTTCGCTGCCGTTTCGTACAACGAAGAATCCATTACCGTAAATGGCAACGTCGGTGCTGACTCCGGTGTTCTGCGGGCTGCCGCTGGTGAAATTCGTATTGATCGATGAGACCGTAGTCCCGGCGCCGACCTGCATTTTGTCGCCTGAGCCATTGCTGCCAAGCAGTTGATAAAACATATCCTGGAAGTTAACCGTGGCTTTCTTATAGCCAACCGTGTTCAGATTAGCGAGGTTGTTGGATATTGTGGCGAGCGCCGTATCGCTGGCGTTAAGTCCTGAAAGCGCAATTGAAAAGTTGGGCATTACTTTCCTCCCGTCGAGGTGCTGGTGGAAGAGTATTTCTCCTTAAGAAGGGAGTAGATGCCATTGACCTGACCGAGTTGATTGATCTGTACCATCTGTGTGACCATTGTCGACGGATCCATGGCCTGAGTCGGATCCTGCGATTTCAATTCCGTGGTCAACAGCTTCATGAACATCGTCGAGTAGTCGGTGGAACTACTGCTTGTACTGCTGGTGGTGGAGGCATTGCTGGCGGTTGAAGCTGCCGATGACACTGGGTAAATGCTCATGCGAGTTGCTTCTCCTTAAATGCGAACGTTAATGCCGGAGTGATCCGTTGAATCGCCGCTGGAGCTGGCGTCCAGGGCGACCGGGATCGTCGTTGCAGCGGTGACCGGCGTACTATCCATGGCAAACGGCGTTTGAGATTGAAAGTTCTGCTGGTGCTGGTGCCCTGCGGACTGGCCCTGGGTTTGAGTATCCAAAGAGCCGAGAGTCACATCGCGCGCCCTAAGCGTCTGCTCAAGGCCGATGCGATCGGAATTGAGCACCTGCAACGCGTTGTGGGTGGAAGCTGTCAGGTGTGCGGTTGTGGTGTCATGCGTGGCTATGGCGCGTACTTCTACCTTGCCGAGTTCCGGAAGCTGAACGCTGATTTTAAGTTCGGTGCTGTTGTTGTGGACAGTCAGATGGCCGGAGTCCACCATGCGGGGCGGATCCGGAACGGGATTGGGCTGAATGCTGGGCTCGGCGCGAGTGGTCCCCTGGGCAATTTCTTGAGTATGCTGTGCAAGCAGGGCGGATGCAGCCGTGGGCGCGTCCACGGAGGCAATCGCTGCGGAGGACACTTGCAAAGCAGGTGGCCGCGAAGACCCGGATGCAGAAGCGCTGGCAGAGGCGTGATCGACAGTGGTTCGGGAACCGGATGTTTTCTCCTGACTGGAGCGGTTGGCGCGGAACGCTGCCTGGCTAACTGAAGAATCGGCTGCGACCGGGGCCGGTGAGTGGTTGTCGGCAGAATTCTCGTGCAACGATGCTCGCTTCACGACAGGTTGCTCGGGCAGTGAAACATACTGAGTGGTCGCGGATGAGGAGCCTGTATCCTTGCCGGTTTGCCCTGAAGGTTCAACTGCGATAGTTGTTTCGGGGGAGAATTCGGGTAGTGGTTGTGCTTTCGATTCAGCCGCCGAAGAAACATTAGTGCGCGTTTTACCGGTTGCGGATTCGCTGACTTTGTTTTTGGAATCGCCCGTTGACGAGACGGGCAGTTTATCGTCGCTGGCAACAACATCATCGGCAGCGGTGAGAGACTTCGAAGTAGGCAGGAAACTCACGCTTAAAGAATGTGCTGTTTCACTTTCGGTTGCAGACGTTAGAGTGGACGCGTGTTCGCCGGATAGCGCCGCCGCGGCACGAAGAATGAGTGTGCCGTTTGTCGCGACAGACGCGCCGCCGGAACCCACGGATAAATTGAGAGAAGTCGTTGAGATTTGCGGGACCGATCCCTTCTGAGCCGAGCCGTCCGAGTCGCCTGCTGCGGATGTGATTTGAAGGGAATCGGTCTGCACTGGAATCTGCACAGAGAACAGAGGGATAACCGCAGAATTTGTGACGGCCCGAGCAGTGGCGGAGTCTTGCTTCGCGTCAGCACAGACTATTTTGCTGACGGCTTTTTCTTTTTTTGCTTTTGACCCAGGAAAATTATTTGTTGTGTTGAGAGGTTCTTTGGATGCGCAGGATTCCTGGGCTGCATTCTTGGTGTCTTGCTTTGTTGTCTTAGCGGCCAGCGCCGAATGAGTGAGCGCAGCAATTGCTTTATCATCTGCTGGCACCATGTTGTCAGAAGTGTTGGGCGTGACGTTAGGCGTGATTGTCGCAGGGGCGGACTCCGTACTGGGGGAACTCAGTTGCTGCAGCACTTGGTAAAAAGTGGATTTGTCCGCGGAGTCACAGGAACCCGAGTTGAGTTGCAACGGGGCCGACGGCTGGGGGGCGAGTGCTTCGAGAATCGGCGATGTGCTCATGCGGCATGCGTAAATGCACTTTGGCGGCCAATTATGTGACTCTAAGGTTAGATTCCTGTCATAGGGGTTATTCAGTTTTCGCCATGTCGGAGGTTTGTTGACCGGAATTGCGGGCGTGAATCAGTTTTCCTAGAAAAATCTCATCCAGTTGGTTCTGCTCGCGGCGGGATTGTTCAATCTGGAACTGGCGCAGTGCATTCTCCCGCAAGGTGCTGACAGTTTTTCTCTCGAGCCGGGCCAACAAATACGCTTCGCGAAGTTCGGCGGCTCGTTGTTCCGCGGACTGTTTCCTGCGCTGGCAGTCGGCAATTGCAGCCTTGGTCTGGAGCAACACCGATTCGACAAATTGCAACTCGGCGGCAGGTAAAGGCGCGCCTTCCGAACGGGTGCGCGCTGTCTGCTCATTCCACTGAATGGCTTCGGTGAGGCGGCGCTCGATGGTTCGAATCTCGATCATGGATTCTTCGAGACGCTCGCGCGCCTGCTGTTCGAGCAGGCGGCGCACGCGGAGAAGTCCTTCGAGTTGGAATTGAAATCGCATCACTCAGAAATCGATAGCAGCGCCTCAATTGTCTGCGCTATCTGCGGAATGTCGACAGGACCCTGGCGGGTGAAGGCGCGAAGGTTGGGAACGACGCGCAAGGCACGGTCAAGATCGGGGTCGGTGCCTTTCTGGTAGGCTCCGATGCGAATCAGATCTTCAGAGCGAGCGTAGTCGGCGAGCATCTGGCGAAGGCGCTGCGCCTTTGCGAGATGTTCGGTCGAGCAGACGGCTGGCATGAGGCGGCTGAGGCTTTCAATCAACTGGATGGGCGGAAAATGACCTTCGGAGGTGAGGCGGCGGTCGAGCAGAATGTGTCCGTCGAGCAATGAGCGCACAGAGTCCACGATGGGGTCCATCTGATCGTCGCCTTCCATGAGAACCGTGTAGAAAGCGGTGATGGAGCCCTTGTGAAAATTGCCGGCTCGTTCGACCAGTTGCGACAGCAAGGTGAATACGGAGGGCGTGTACCCCTTGCTGGTGGGCGGTTCGCCTGCGGCAAGCCCGATTTCGCGTTGAGCCATTGCGAAGCGGGTAATGGAGTCGAGCACGAGAAGAACGTGCTTGCCGTGCGCGGCGAAGTATTCAGCGATCGAGTGGGCCGACTGTGCGGCACGCAGGCGCAGCAGCGGCGATTGGTCGGAGGTGGAGACGACGACGATGGAGCGGCGGAGTCCGGCCTCGCCAAGAGCGTCTTCGAGAAACTCTCGAACTTCGCGGCCACGCTCGCCGATAAGCGCGACCACCGTGAGATCGGCGGAAGTGCCACGGGCCATCATGCCCATCAGAGTACTCTTCCCAACGCCGCTGCCTCCGAAAATGCCGACCCGTTGGCCTCGTCCGCAGGTGAGAAAAGCGTCAATTGCGCGAACTCCAGTGCCGATTGGCGCTTTGATGGGCTCGCGCTCGAACGGGTCCGGGGCGGCACGGACAATGGGCACGGCGCCGCCTCCGGTCAGCGGCGCGCCGCCATCGATGGGGTGTCCCTGCGCATTTACGACGCGCCCGATCATGCTGTCCGAAACCGCGATGCTGGGACGTGAGTTCCATGTAGAGACAGTGTCTCCGAAACGAATTCCGCTGGCGGGGTAGAGCGGCATGGAGAGAACGGTGGAACCACGAAACCCGACCACCTGGCCTTCGACTTCGTGACCGGCACGATCGCGAATGACACAACAATCTCCCAGCGCGCAGTGAGGGCCCTCGGACTCGATGATTCCCGCAATGGCCTTGGAAATGCGCCCGCTCCAGAGCCGTCGCGGAATCTTTTGGAGTGCCTGGTGATAATGGTCAAGGATCATTGCACGCTGACCGGTTTGGTTTCCGTGATCACGGGACGTCGGGAAAGCAGGTCGAAAAAGCCGCGCTCAATTTCCTTCAACCCGCGCTCGACGCTGACGGTGGTGGAGCCGAGCCCGGTCTCGATGCGGGATTCACCCGGAGCTAGTGACTTGTCCGCCTTGACCTCGACTGAACGAGGCAGCGTATTCGCTGCCTCGTTCCAGTAGTCAAGCGCGTCGGGGGAGACGAACAGGCGCACATCGGTTGCGGCATCCAGTTGACCAAGTTCGTAGTTGACCAGACCGGCAAGGAGATGATGATCCACCTGCGCTTCGCGATGTATAAGGCGGCGGGCGATTGCCAGAGCGAGATTGACGACCTCGGCCTCGGCCTGCCGGAAATATTCATCACGCTGCTGCGCAAAGTGCTCGATGGTGCGAGCGATTTCCCCGCGGGCGCGCTGGATCTCGCGTTCTGTCTCCTGTTGCGCCTGTTCGACAATGGCACGGCGCTCTTCTTCCAAACGCGCAGCAAAGAGCGCGGCAGGATCGGGCTGCGGTTCTGCGATGCTCGGAGCGGGTGGCTCAGTGCTGCTGGCTTCAGGCGAGGGTTGCGGCGAGGGGTCAGGTTCGATTGGTTCATCCGCCTCGCGATATTCCAGCGGTGCATAGAACGCTTGGGGTGCGGACTGGGTTGGCTCAGACGACGAGCTCATCTTCGTTCTCCTGCTTCAATTGAATTTTCCCCTGGGCTTCGAGTTTGCGAGCAACTGCGACACACTCCTGTTGCGCCTTGGTGGCATCCTTGGCGCGGACCGGGCCTAAAACCTCCATGTCTTCTTTCAGCATCTCAACAGCGCGCGAAGACATGGACCTGAACAAATGATCGCGCAGCTGATTTGAGGCGCCCTTAAGAGCCTGGGCGAGAGTCTTCTTGTCAAGTTGCGAGAGCAGTTCGCGAATACCGACTTCGGGCACTCCGAGCAGATCGTCGAAGGTAAACATGAGGTTGCGGATGCTCATTGCAAGTTTGGGGTCATCACGCTCAATGAGTTCCAGAATGACCTTCCCGGAAATGGGGTCCATGCGATTGAGCAGATCGGCGACTCCTTTGAATCCGGCGTAGGCGCGACGGCTCTGTTCCCCGAGGTTCTGCAATTTGCGATGCAGGACGACGGAGACCTTTTGCGCCATTTCAGGCGAGAACTGACGCAGCTCGGCGAGACGTTTAACGGCTGCCGCGCGGGTCTCTTCCGGTAACTTCATTAACAGCACGGATGCCTGCTTGGGATCGAGATGGGCCAGGATAAGGGCGATGGTCTGAGGGTGTTCGCCCTGAAGAAACTTCGCAAGCTGCTGCGGATCGGCCTTTTGGAGCGAATCCAGTTTGCTGGCGCTGAGCTCCTGCGCGCGACTTACGGCTTCAAGCATTGCGCGCGCCCCCTCTTCGCCGAGTGTTTTGACGAGCAGGCGCTGTGCATACTCGGTGCCGCCCTCGGCAATATAGTCCTGGGTGATGGCGAGGTTGTAGTACTCAGTCAGCACTGTGGTAGCTTCGGCGGGACTGATGGTTCCGATTTCGGAAATCTCCTGGGTCACCTTCTGCAATTCGGATTCATTGAGATTGCGGAAAATAAGGCTGGCGACCTCTTCCCCAAGCAGAACCAATAGAACGGCGGCTTTGCGTATCCCCGAGCGCGAGACTGCCGAAGGGGTGAGGGACAAACTCATCGGCGTTCGCCCTCCCTGATCCAGCTCTGGACCAGTCTGGAAGCTCCAGCCGGTTCAATCTTGACGCGGCTGGAGATCTCGTCTTTCAGCTGCGTCATTTGGGAACGCTCATGCTGTTCTGCTTCGGGAATCAGATTCGAGATTTCATTGCCTGCCGATAATGCGTGACTGGCAGCCGTGCCGGAATTGGTCGGCAGCTTTGCGCCACTTTTCGGTGTGGCCAGTGTCAGCGAGCGCAGGAGATGCGCCTTTACCGGACGCAAGATCAAAAAATACGTGAGGCCGAACAGTAACAACAAGGCCGCAATGCGGACGTAGCTGCTCCAATCCAGCAGCGTTGAGCGTACCCTCTCCAACCTGGATGGCGGCGTGGGAACGTCGACGGGCGCGGCCTGGAAACTGATGTTTTGGACTGTGAGGATATCACCGCGGGCTGGATCGAAGCCGACGGAAGCCTTGGCGATATCCTCGATGCCTTTCAACTCTTCGAGAGAGCGCTTCTGGCGCGGGAAATTCTTATTTGCCGGATTGTATATGTCGTCGACAAGGACAGCTACAGCGAGTCGCTTCAGTCTTCCCGCGGGGTGCATGGAATGACGCACAATTTTGTTGACGGCGTAGGTTCCGTTTTCCGATTTCGATTGCGAGATGTTTTCGCTGGACTGGGCTTTGGCGGGAGTTCCGCCACCGGGGATATTGGAGGCGGTTCCGGCGGCGCCGCCAGACTGAGTGCCGCCGTTGTTCTCTTCAGTACGCTGCATGGTGAGCGCAACAATCTTCTCGGGATCGTAACTCTCCTGCTGCTCTTCCACGGTGCTGGGATCGACTTCTGTGTGGACCGTGGCGCGGACATGATCGGCTCCGACGACGGGTTCAAGCGTACGTACGAGCCGGTCGGCAAGCGCCTCATCGGCCGTGCGCTCACCGCTGGCGGACTGAGCGGAAATTCCACTTGAGAAGGTGCCTGCATCGGCATCGACGACGGTAACGCTTTGCGGATCGAGTTTGTCGACGCCGCTGGCAACCAGGCGTTGCACCGCGAGACGCATAGCGGCCGAAAGATGATGATCCTTGAGCTTCAGGATGACTCCGGCCTTGGCCTGTCGATCCTGACCGGAGTAGATGGAGTCGGCCGGAATGGCAAGGTGGACTCGAGCCGCGACGACGCCGCTCATGGTCTGAATGGTGCGTTCAAGCTCGCCTTCAAGAGCCCGCTGATAGTTGACCTTGTCATCGAAATCGCTGGTGGCCCAATTGGTTTTGTCGAAGAGTTCGAATCCGAGACGTCCGCTGCTGGGTGCTCCCTGCGCTGCAATCTCCAGACGCGCAGCGTCCAGCTTGTCGGCGGCGACGAGCACGGATTTGCCATCAGGCGAAAGCTGGTAGCGGATATTCTTCGCGGTGAGGCGCTGGCCCAGCGCCTGAGCATCTGCTGGCTCCATGTTGGAGTAGAGGACGGTCATCTCCGGTTTAGCCAGCAGGCGCACGAAGGTAAACAGGACAACGGCGACTAGCAACGCGCCGCCGCCGAGCAACAGGCGCTGACGCGGCGTGAGGCTCGTCACAAAGTCGCGTATCTGCGTGACCACTTGCCCAAAACTCTTGGACTCACTCATGACTTGACCTTAGAACTGCAGCCGGGAAATTTCCTGATATGCGTTGACGACTTTGTTGCGCACCTGGAGCAGCAGGTCGAAGGCGAGCGTCGCCCGTTGAACCGAAAGTGTTGCCTCGTGGACTTCCTGCCCCTTGCCCGAGAGCAGGTCGGTGACCTTCTGCTCGGCGGTCGCCTGCAGATTATTTGCCTGTTGAATGGCCGAGCCCAGGGCGTTGGCAAAACCGCCCGCAGCGGGGATCGCTGCCGGAGAGATGGCATTGGTGGCGGCGTTGACAATGCTGTTCAGTGACGGTGGCATGATGCTCATGATTTTCAGTGCTCCTATTTCAGCAGTTCGATGGATTGCTGGATCATCTGCTTGGCAGCCTGAACGGCGGAAGCATTCATCTGATACGCGCGCGAAGCATCCATAAGGTCCGTCATTTCCAGCACGGGATTGATATTGGGATAACTGACAAAGCCGTTGGCATCGGCATCTGGATGTGAGGGCTCATAGCGCTGAATTGGAGAAGCTGTGTCAGCGACAATCGAGCGCACAGTCACGCCGCCCGCTGCGCCGATGAATGCCGATGCGCTGCTGGAGGCCAGTTGTATACGGAAGCTGGAGGGTGAGGCGCTCTGAAAGACCACTTCCTTGCGCTGGTAGGGGCCACCCTCGGCGGTATGCGTGCTTTCGGCGTTGGCCATATTGCTGGCCACGACTTCGGCGCGCGTGCGTTGCGCGCTCAGTCCCGAAGCGCTGATACCCATCACTCCAAACAAGTTCATTGCGAAGCTCCTTCATGAATTGCCTGACTGAGACGGTGAATCTCCGACTTCAGGAGCGCGACGCCTGTCTGAAACTGTAACTGCGTCTGGCCCAGCGCCAGACCCTCACGATCTATGTTGACGTTGTTACCGTCAGGACGTTCGGTGAGTCCGGCGACCTCGACGACGTGCGGCCTGACTGGTTCCTGATCACTGCTCATGAGTGATGTAAGCTGGCTGCGGAAATCAAGATCGCGCGCGTGATAGCCCGGCGTGTCGACGTTTGCGATGTTGTTGGCTATTACGCCGCTGCGGTAAGCGGTCACATCCAGAAAATGACTGAGCCGCGCCATTAGCGGAGTTTCAATCAGGCTCATTGCACGCTCCAGCCTGCCACTACGGAATTGTGGCTGATAACACCGGCTTCGATTGGCAAGAAGGCGGCAGAACGAATTTCCTGCACAAGGGCAAAGCAGGTCTCATCGAGGTACATCAATTCGGCGAGGTTGCACATGTCGAGAGTGCATCCGTGAGGTTCCATGAGAAGCCGCCTCAGAACGAGACGCAACTGCCTCACATTGCCAGGCCAATCGTAGCGGCAGAAAGTATCGATGAGTGCCTGAGAGCAGCGAATAGTCTCAAACGGGGAAAAGCTGTGAATAAACGTCTCGGCGATCGCGCGAATGTCTTCGACCCGTTCACGGAGAGCAGGCACGCGCACTCGCGTCAGTAAATCGGCAAGATCTGGATGAAGCGATTGCTGCGCATCAAGTGAAGGCGTCGCGCAGGTCAACAGGAGCTGTATGCCCTCGCTGCCTGGCCGCTCAGGAAAGTGGCGGAGTGCGTAAGCAAGACCACGCTGTACTTTGTGGGAGAGGATCTCTGCATTTAAGAGCAGCAGTCCTCCTCCCGCGCTTAAATTAAGCTTGCCAAGCTGGATCGTCGTATGCGCGCCCCTGGAAGAGCGCTCACCGAATAAAAGAACCCAGATCTCTTCGGAAGAGAACATCCGACAGTCCAGAGTAAACAGCGAGCGGGCTCCAGGACTTCGGCGAGCCCATGCGCTGCGCGCCAGCAGACGGCGGCCGCTACCCGGCTCACCTTCGACGACAAGGTGACGGCCATGCTTTACGGCATTAAACGCGTCCATCGCAGCCAGGCGAAGGTTTGCGTTGCAGCCGACTATCTCAGGAATAATTTGCCAGTCCTTCATTTGCATCCTCAAAGAAACAAACTATCCAGCTTCCGTTTTGCGTGCACGAGAGTTGCCAATCATTGCATTAAGTACTTAGAACTTTCTGAGCGAACCGGAGCCGATCCGCAAGACTTGCGCAAAACTATCTGGTCGGGTGTGATTGTGGGGCCGCCATCGGCAAGTATGTACGCGCGCTCGATGACGTTACGTAACTCGCGGATATTTCCGGGCCAGTGGTGCGTGGCAAGTTTCGCCACCGCTTCGGGGCTGAGACTCGTCTCACCATCGCTGGCGAGTCGATCCAGAAAATAGCGTGCCAACAACGGTATGTCCTCGGCACGCTCGCGCAGAGGCGGCAACTCAATCGGAAAGACGCAGAGACGATAGAAGAGATCTTCGCGAAACAGTCCTTGTTGGACACGGCTTTCGAGATCGACATTGGTCGCAGCAATGACGCGTGCGTTGAGACGAAACACATCGCTGGTTCCCAGCCTCTGCACTTCGCCGGATTCCAAAAAGCGCAGCAGCTTAGATTGGGTGGCGAGGGGCAGCTCTCCAATCTCATCGAAGAAGATGGTTCCGTCCTGGGCTGCATGAATCTTCCCGAGACGTGATTGTACGGCCCCGGTAAAAGCTCCGCGGGTATGGCCGAAGAGTTCGGCTTCGAACAGGGCCTCAGGAATTGCGGCACAGTTGATGGTAATAAAAGCCTTGTCCGCACGAGGACTGAGCCTATGTACTGCTTCGGCGATCAACTCCTTTCCGGTGCCGGATTCCCCCGTGATGAGAACAGCGGTGGGGTGCCGCGCGACCACGCGCACGAGCGAAGCAAGTTGCTGCATCGCTTCGCTGTCACCCACCATGCCGGGTAGCGGCGGGTTGCTGGCCAAGAAGCGTTGAGCGGCGGGAGCCGAAGTTCGGAAAAATCCGCTGCGTTTCGCAACGAGATTGAATTCCTCGAAGCAACGATACGCAGGGTTGGCGCGAAGTTCCTCTGGCACGTCGATCTCGCCGCTCTCGCCGTCCATAAGAACGACCTCTGTACCAGGGAACTGGCGTTCGACAACGCCGATGAGTTCGTCGCAATCGAGATCAGGAAGTTTACGGTCCAGCACAACGATGCGAGCGCAACGGCGCTCAAGCATTGTGAGAGCTTCGGCTCCTGCGCTGACTTCTTCCACCGAGGTAACCTTGCGCAGATTGTCGCCCAGTCGCTTGCGCAACGATTCGTTAGGCGTGGCAATCAGAATCGATCCGGTTCCGCGAAAATAAGAAACGGCGTTAGCAGTTGCTGTCATGAGATTCTTGCATCCTCATTCATGGAAGGTAAGACTTAATCAAAGTGATCTGAGAATTACAACGCGGCTGCTGATTCAGACCGCCTCGCAGCAACTGTCGCTGAGTTCGTAGCCGACACCGCGAACCGTGTGTATTAGGCGCTGACCAGCGCCTTCGTCCACCTTCTTGCGAAGGTAATTTATGTAAACGTCGACGACGTTCGTGCTGGTGCCGAAATTGAGATTCCAGACATGCTCGATAATCATGGAACGGGTGATGTGACGCCCGGCATTGCGCATCAGGTATTCGAGTAAAGCAAACTCTTTTACCGTCAGATCAATATTGCGTCCAGACCGGCGGACCTTGCGCTCCACACGATCCAGATGCAAGTCCGCTACTTGTAGTTTTGATTCGACAACGGGCCGGCCGCGTCTGAGCAGTGCGCGCACGCGGGCTGAAAGTTCCGAATAGGAGAACGGCTTACTGAGGCAATCATCAGCTCCGCAGTCCAGGGCTTGAACGCGGTCCTCGACTCGCGGGCGGGCGGTAAGTACGAGAACAGCCAATCCTGGCTTGGTTGGACGGAGGGTACGGAGAAGGGAAATGCCGTCCAGTTTGGGCAAGTTCAAGTCAAGAATAAGGAGGTCATAATCGAGGTCGGACGCCATGAGCGCGCCCTGTTCACCATCCAGCGCTACATCCACTTCGTAGTGTTCGGACTCCAAACCTTTACGGATATAGGAGGCAAGTGGTGAGTCGTCTTCAATCACAAGGATACGCATATCAAAACTCCCATTGATAACCGCAGGTAAAGAATGACTCGGCTCGTATCGCTTGGTTTGCAAAACTTTAGATTTTTCTGAAGTAATGGATATCCGCACTTCCCGTTCTGGGTAGATTCCCAATGTGAGCGTTGTCTTCGTGAGGGGACAAGCAGCCCCGCGCTTGCTGAAAACGCGGTCGTGGAGAGCGTTCTACCTGGACGCGTTGAACTTCAACAATCCTGCTTACATAGCATTATTGAAGTTGACCGAGCGAGCTGCTTTAAGAATCCCTCCACTTAAGTGTTGTGCAGAAACTCAACAAGGAGCACAATGAGAGCTGATATCCTAACAAGAGTCTTCGTCGCATTATTGCCATCGATTCCCAGGCTCACGCGTATTCTGATGGGAAGCTGCACTTGCCTGCGCGTATGTAAACGGAAGGCGCCTGCCTTCACGGCTGAGTACGGCTTATTCGAGAAACAATGATGCTTACAGATCGGTGAGACGAAGCTATACGCAAAGCTTTCTAGACGGGGAGGGTGAAAATATCTCATGACGATGCTTCCGCTGGGCGCGGTCTTTGCGCTTAGTCTCGTGGCCTATTCAGGCGGAGCTGTCGCTTCCCTGCTGAGTTGGAGAGAAGCTGGTCTGGCTCGCCGCATCTGCTGCGGAACTGCATTGGCAGGCGCAATTCTGACCGGCATTGGCGGCCTGCTCGCCCTTGTGCAAGAAACGCCAGCAGCTTGGTCTGTCTCGTCGGGAATTCCGCTTTTTTCCTACAGCTTTACCTACGATGCTCTGGCGGGATTTTTTAATCTGGTGCTGGCGATTCTGGCGATTGCTGTTTCAATTTACTCGTTCAGCTACCTGAAGGAATTTGAAGGCAAGCGGAACATTGGGGTCTTCGGTTTTCTGTTTCATCTCATGCTTCTCAGCTTGACGGTCGTTTTCACGGCTGCCAATGCGTTTCTGTTTCTGATCGGGTGGGAGGTACTGGCGCTGGTTGCAGCCGGCTTGGTGGCGTTTTATCACGAGGATCGGGCGAGCAGGCGCGCTGGGTTCCTTTATGCGGTCATGTCGCATATTGATGGAGGCTGCTTACTTCTGGGATTTGCGCTGCTAATCAAAGTGAGCGGCAGCGCCGAATTTGCGACCTTCCACAATATCGCAGCGCAAATGTCGAGCGGGGAGCTAACGGCTGCGTTTCTGCTGTTCTTTTTAGGTTTCGGCATGAAGGCCGGTATTATCCCATTCCACATCTGGTTGCCTGCGGCTCACCCGGTTGCGCCGAGTAATGTTTCTGGCCTGCTTTCGGGGATTGTGATCAAATGCGGCATTTATGGAATGATCCGCATATTCCTGGATTCGTTTGGAGTAGTACCATCCTGGGTCGGGTTGCTGGTATTGATAGTCGGAGTCGTCTCTGCCGTTCTCGGTGTTCTGTATGCGTTGATGGAGCATGATCTCAAGCGGTTGTTGGCCTACAGTAGCATTGAGAATGTTGGCATCATTTTCATGGGGATTGGCGCAGCCCTAATCTTCCGCGCCAATGGGCATCCATTGCTTGCGGGGCTCGCGCTGATCGCAGCGACATTCCACACTCTGAATCACGCCATGTTCAAATGCCTGTTGTTTCTTGGAGCCGGGTCTGTGCTCCATTCGACAGGGACGCGAAATATGGAGAACATGGGCGGTCTTATCCGTCCTATGCCGGTGACAGCTTTCTGCTTCCTGATCGGGGCAGTTGCGATCTCCGGTCTGCCGCCGCTGAACGGTTTCGTGAGCGAGTGGTTTACCTACCAAAGCTTGCTGGCTGGATATGGCGCGACCGGAAGGCTTACGCGGATTTTGTTCCCGCTGGCCGGTTCAATGCTGGCGCTGACCGGCGCACTGGCTGCGGCTTGCTTTGTGAAAGCCTTTGCGATTACGTTTCTGGCGCTGCCGCGCGAGCTTAAACAGCACGAGGTGCATGAATCTCCTCGGTCCATGCTCGTTGGAATGGGCTTTCTGGCCACAGCTTGCGTAGTGCTGGGCGTGGGGGCGACGTGGGTGCTTCCACTGTTTGATGGAATGATGAATCAACTACTGGGCCAGAGGGTGGTCGGCCATTTCATTACCGGAAACGGATTGGTGCTGGCCGCAAGCACGCCTGCTGGCGGCACGGTATCAACCGCGGTAATCGGCGTTGGACTGATGGTTCTGCTGCTTCCTGCTATTTTCCTGGTGAAGGCCGGGGCTAAGCAGTTCGGGCGCAAACGCGGACCAGCATGGGACTGCGGATTGCCCGGACTCACCAGCCAGAATGAATACACTTCCACCGCTTTCTCAAAAGCACTGCGAATGGTCTTTTCTGTGCTGTATCAGCCGCGGCGGGAGATTCAATCGGTGTTCGACATCTCGCCATACTTTCCTAAAGAGATACGCTTCGAGAGTGGAATCGAGCCGACGTTCGAGAAGCGTCTCTATAATCCTCTCAAGCAATTGATCTTGTCGTGGTCGAAGAGAATGCGCGCCATACAGGCCGGCAGTATTCACGCTTATTTGGTGTACATTTTCATCACTCTCATCCTGCTCTTACTGTTTGGAGTCCGCCCGTGATTCAAGTGATCGCCAACTCCGGACTGCAGCTACTTGTATTGTTGCTTGTCGCGCCCTTGTTTAGCGGCATCATTAAGACGCTAAAAGCAAGGCTTCAGACACGTCGCGGGCCCTGTGTTTTTCAGTTTTACCGCGATCTCCTCAAGCTTTTCCGTAAGGGAATGGTGATTCCAGAGACAGCTTCGTGGATTTTCTCCGGCGCGCCTTATGTTTACTTTACGACCGCCATCCTGGTCGGATTGATGATCCCCATGACCACCACCTATGCGCCTTTCAGCTTGTTTGGTGGAGTGCTGGCGGTGATCTATCTTTTGGCGTTTGGACGTTTCTTCCTCGCTCTCGGCGGGTTGGACACGGGAAGTTCCTTCGGGGGCTTGGGCAGCAGCAGGGAAATGACCATTTCAGCGATTGCCGAGCCGGCCATGATGCTCGCGCTTTTTACCGTTGCACTGGGAGCAAATTCGACAAACCTGAGTGAAATGGCAGGAGCCGCGGTAAGCCAGAGCTGGAGATTTCTTGCGCCGTCGCAGATGCTTGCTTTTGCCGCTGTCTTCATCGTGCTGATTGCCGAGACTGGGCGTATTCCTGTCGACAATCCGGCGACACACCTGGAATTGACCATGATTCATGAAGCGATGATTCTGGAGTATTCCGGGCTGTATCTCGCTTTGATCGAGTGGGGGGCGTCAATTAGGCAGTTGGTGCTGATGACCCTGCTGGTCAATACGTTTTTTCCTTATGGGTTAAGTTCCGAGCAAACGCTTTTTGCCGCAGGGATGGGTTTGTGTTTTTACTTTGCCAAAGTGCTTCTGCTCGCGGTCTTTATTGTGTTGATTGAAACCACCAATGCCAAGTTGCGTCTGTTCCGCGTGCCGGAATTGCTCATGGTGGCGTTTATTTTAGGAGCGCTCGCGCTCATTTCGACGTTTCTGTTCTGAGGCCACTCATGTACTTTGTGCCAAACCCGGAGCTCGGCAACAAGATCATCATCCTGATGGCGGCCCTGGTCCTTGTGCTGCAGATTGCTGCTGTTGGGCAGCGGGGGATCATTTCAAGTATTCGTATTTTTGGGGTGCAATCGTTTCTCCTCGCCGGAATCGCAACCGTCATTGCTTACTTCAACAAGGCTGAGCACGTTTACGTCGCCGCGATTCTCACTGTGCTGTTGAAAGCAGTGGTGCTTCCGCGGGTATTGGAACGCTTGGTGGAAAAGATCGGGATACGGCGCGAGATCGAGCCGCTGATCAATGTTCCGTTGTCGATCCTCACGGCCGGTGGACTGACACTGTTGGGCTATGTTGTCGCGGCCTCATTCTACCATCCGGAAGAGACTGCGGGGCCGGCGGCACTGGGACACAATACTCTGCCCGTTGCTATCGCTCTGTTCTTGATCGGTTTTTTCGTGATGGTGAACCGCCGCAAAGCATTGACGCAGGTTCTCGGCCTGCTTTCGCTGGAAAATGGAATGTTTCTCGCCGCCATCTCGCTGACGTATGGCATGCCTTTGGTGGTTGACATTGGGATTTTCTTTGATGTTCTGGTTGCGGTAATGGTTCTGGGCATTCTTGTTTTCCGAATTCGGGAAGCATTCGACTCCATGGACGTCAGTAAACTTCGGAAACTACGAGAGTAAGCAAAAGAATGATTCTGTTTGGTCTGCTTATCGTTCCACTGATCGCCGGTCCGCTGTCCTTTCTCCTGCGAAAACGATCCGCCATGGAGTTCGTGAACTTGTCAGCCTTTACCATTCTGCTCGGCTTGGCTATTGCGTTAGGAGCCCGGGTGCTTTGGAGTGGACCGGTTTCACTTTGGAATGGCTTCTTCTACGCTGACGCACTCAGCGCGTTGGTGGTTCTGCTTTCCGCATTTGTCGCTTTCGTGTGTTCTATTTACGCTATCGGCTACTTCCGCCGGGATGAGGCAGAAGGAGTGTTTTTGGAGAATGACGAGCCGGGCGAGACGCTGGTCGAGCAAAAGTTGCGGGAGTACTACACGCTTACGCCGCTGTTTGTGTTTTCTCTTGTGCTCGTAGCTCTGGCCAACAACCTCGGAATACTCTGGGTGGCAATTGAGGGTGCCACTCTGTCTTCTGTCTTTCTGGTCATGTTTTACGGGCGTGATACGTCTCTCGAAGCGGCCTGGAAGTACGCGATCATCGGCGGAGTTGGCCTTTCGATGGCCCTGTTTGGGACCATTTTGACTTACTATTCCGCGCATCAGATTCTGGAAACGGAAACGCTTTCAGGGCTGAACTGGTCTGTGCTGATCGGACACGCAGCTCAGTTTGACAAAGCGACGATGCGACTGGCCTTCATACTGATTCTGCTGGGCTATGGAACCAAGGCTGGCATCGCTCCCATGCACACCTGGAAACCGGATGCCTACAGTGAAGCGCCGATTCCTGCGGCAGCAATACTGGCCACCGGAGTTCTTAACTGCTCGATCTATGGCTTGATCCGTTTCTATATTCTTACCGCGAAATGCCTCGGCCCGCAGTTCAGCTCGCACCTTCTGATTATTTTCGGATTGCTCTCTGTAGCAGTAGCGGTGCCGTTCATCCTCGTTCAGAAAAATTTTCGCCGATTGCTGGCCTACTCAAGTATCGAACACAGCGGGATCATGGTGCTCGCGCTTGGCTGGGGCGGAGTATTGGGCATCCTCGGCATGTTGCTCCACATGACGTTCCACTCGGTGACGAAGCCGTTGCTTTTCTTTTGCGCCGGGAATGTTCAACAACACATGAAGACCGACTTGTTCAGCAAGGCTAAGAGCGGGTTGATCCATTCGATGCCTGTGACCGGAGGAGCATTCCTCCTGGCGACTCTTGCCGTCACAGGGTCACCTCCGTTTAGTTTGTTTCAGAGCGAGTTCACGATTCTTCGCGCGGCGTTTGTCAGTGGCTATTCTGTTCTCGGCTATGTGTTCATGGCCTTTTTGATCGCGATTTTTGCGGGATTTTTGGCGCACTGCGCCAATCTCGTGCTCGGCGCCGATCCGAATCTTCCTCGGGACGATACCGATGGCTGGAAAAAATATTCGGTGGTGGGTTTGGTTGCAGTGATTGTTATTCTGGGCTTCTGGATACCGGCCCCGTTGTTCAAGTTAATTCAGAGCGCAACAGCTATAGTGATGGGTGGATGATGAGCCAGACTGCGTCCAATTTGTTTGAAACTCTCCGACAGAAGTTTGGCCAGCAGGTTCAGTCAATACGTGCTGAGCGCGAAGACGAGTTTTACATTCTTCTGAGCGATTCCGATATTCGGCCAATTACGGACTACTTGCTCGGTGAATTCGACGCAAGACTCGTTACGGTCTTCGCCGAAGACAGACGTGCCGCAGAAAACGTCTTCTACAACTACTACGTCTTTGAACAGAGAGGTAGTCCTCAGTACTTAATTGTGCGTGCTCCGGTGTGCGCCAACATGCCTGAGTTTCCGTCGCTCTCCGCCGAACTGCCGTCCGTGAACTGGCAGGAGCGCGAGATCCAGGATTGGTTCGGACTGAAGGCGGTTGGACACCCTAATCCCCGTCGTGTCGCCCTGCATGACAATTGGCCGGAAGTCTACCCGTTGCGCAAAGACTTTGCTCTCGAAACCGTGTTGCCAGAGTTCGAGGGCGAGCGCCACATATACAGGCGGGCGTTAGGAAAAGGTGTTTTCCAGATTCCAGTCGGTCCGGTGCATGCCGGAATCATCGAACCGGGGCACTTTAACTTCGCGGTGGCGGGTGAGCCGATCCTGTATTTGCAACTTAGAATGTTTTACACCCATAAGGGAACCGAAAAACTTTTTGAAAAGCTTCCCGTGCACAGAGGCGTCTTTCTTGCGGAGAGCATTTCGGGAGATTCGAGCTTTTCCCACGGCACGGCGTTCTGTCAGGCTGTTGAACGAGCAGCCGGAGTTGAAGTACCCGAGCGCGCTCTCATCATGCGCGTTGTCCTGCTGGAGTTAGAGCGGATTTGTAATCACGTCGGCGACATTGGAGCCATCGTAAATGATGTCGGCTTCGTCGTAGCAAACTGCCATGCCGGTCGCCTCAAGGAAGCGCTGGTCACCCTGAACGAGCATATGACGGGCAGTCGTCTGCTGAAGGGAATGGCCTGCATCGGTGGGGTGCGGCGCGGTTGGGATGTCGCACAATTAGATACGCTCCTTAAATCATTAGACTGGTTCGAAAAGGAATTCAAGGATCTGGTCAGTCTGATTGACTCCTCCGATTCCACGCGTGACCGTCTGGAACAGACGGGGGTTCTCTGGCCTGAAAAGGCGAAGGATCTGGGTATCATCGGCGTTGGTGGGCGGGCTTCGGGGATCGATCTGGACGTGCGGCGCGATCATCCTTATGCCGCGTATTCGCGCTTCCCGTTCCGTGTTCCGGTTTATCAGGCCGGGGATGTCCTGCGCAGGATGCAAGTTCGGATTGAAGAGGTGGGCGAGTCCATCTCGATAATACGGAGGGCTGCCGAAGAGAGCTTCCAAGGTGAGTTTCGTGTGCCAGTCCCAGTGATACCTGCTGACCGTTGTGCGGTGGGTTCCGTGGAAGGATGGCGTGGCGAAATCATTCATTGGATACGAACAGGCCCCGACAATCATCTGCAGCGGTGCAAGATCAAGGACCCGTCAATCAACAATTGGCCGGCTTTGGTGGAGGCGGTACAGGGAAACATCGTTCCAGACTTCCCAGTCATTAACAAGAGTTTCAATCTTTCCTACTCGGGAACGGATAGGTAAACGATGTTCAAAATACTTCAGAAAACCATCAAAACTGGAATCGTAACAGCAAGCTACCCAGCCCAGCCAGCGAAAGTCTCCGAGCAATTCAGGGGCTGTCCAAGCTTCGATTTTCAAAAATGGAGAGACGCTCGCCCTGCTGCCAACGCTTGTCCGACCGGAGCGATAGGTGTGCACGACGAGGGGAATTCCAGAAAAGTAACTGTAGATTACGGTTTTTGCAACTTTTGTGGCTTATGCGCGGAAGAATCTGGTGAATCGGTGTGTGTGACGCGAGAATTTGAGCTGGCAACGTTGAATCGCCGGAACCTTGTTCTGACTGCGGAATACGACTTGGATTCCGATGGTACGCATCGGAAATTACGCGAAGTTCATCGCCAATACTCAAATGCCGAAACGGATGTGGAGAGGCTTGGGAAACAAACTAAGGAAACAATTCAGAAGGTTTTAGGCCGGTCTCTTGCTATCCGAGAAGTTGATGCAGGTTCCTGCAATGGATGCGAAACGGAAATTGTCGCTCTGAATAACCCGGTTCATGACATTGAACGCTTCGGAATTCACTTCGTTGCATCCCCTCGCCACGCCGACCTGATTCTCGTAACAGGGCCCGTCACCCGGAACATGGAGCTGGCACTGGTGAAGACATATCAAGCGATGCCAGATCCGAAGGTAGTTGTCGCGGTTGGTGCGTGCGGCATCAGTGGAGGAGTTTTCGGAGTGAACTATGCATCTCTTGGGGGCGTGGATAATGTGCTTCCAGTGGATGTTTATGTTCCGGGATGTCCTCCCAGACCACAAGCTCTCCTGCAAGGAATTCTCCTGGCAGTAGGGCGGCTTACAGAAAAGCTTCAAGGACACACGGATTGAGGGATACCTGCTGCTTCGCGTCCAGAAGATGTTGCGGGAATAGCTGTGACCTTTATTGTGTTGGGGTTGCACCAAAACGGAATTGCTGTTAAGCTAATTGAAATCAGAGACGTAGGCGCGTAGCTCAGTTGGTTAGAGCGCTACCTTGACACGGTAGAGGTCATCGGTTCGAGTCCGATCGTGCCTACCATTCTCATTAAAGCAGTTAAGCCCACTTCCAGCCCCCTCAAAATTAGCCATTTCAACCCGTGATTCAACCCGCAATCACTGAACCGCATCTGAGGTGGGTTTCACCTTCTTAATCGCTTCCAAGAACAGCCCCTGAGCCGCCTGCTGCTGGTCGTTTACCCGGTGGCAATAGATTTCCATGGTGGTCGCCAAACGTTTGTGCCGGAGCATCTTCATCGTGACAGCCGGGTCAACCTGCCCGGGTAGGAAGGTAGCGAGCGAATGGCGAAGGTTATGCCAGCCAAAACGTTTGCTGGAGTCCTTCTCGATTACCCGGCCTTCACCGCTGCGGGACGAAGATAGTCTTGAGCAGCGCAGGAGGGTGCCGGGGAATTCGCCCTTTCTCCTTTACGGATGGGAAAATCCAATCCGTTTCCTTGGAGTACAGAGATTGTTCTCTCCATTCCCGAAGGTACCCGGCCAACGCCGGATGCATCGGGACTGGAACCATGGAGTGCTCATTCTTACCTTCCGTGAGTTTCCCCTTGCTCCACCCGCGCCGGATGTATATTTGCCCGTTCTTCGATGCGAATGGCACGCTTGTGTTCTGTTCAACTCGCGAAGCCGTCCGCCACCTTCACGCGAACCTGCAGGAGAGAGGTTTTTCTGTAGTTGCGCTTTCCGGGGAGTTTAAACAGCATGAGCGCAACAGCGCGCTGCAGGCATTGCGCGACGGGCGTGCTCGCGTCTGCGTCGCTACGGATGTGGCCGCTCGCGGACTAGACATGCCTGATGTCGGCCTGGTGATTCACGCAGAGTTGCCTCAAAATCGGCAAACGCTGCTGCACCGGAGCGGTCGCACAGGACGGGCTGGCCGCAAAGGTTTGTCGCTCATATTGGCGCCAACTGCACAACACGGCGCGGTCGAGCGCTTGTTGGCGTCGGCGAAGATTAAGGGGATCTGGTCGCCTGCGCCTTCTGCCGATGCAATTCGCGCACGTGACGAAGAAAATCTTGTACGTGAAATTGCAGCCATGGCGGAAACTTCATCCGAAGAAGATTTGGCACTTGGGCGAGTCCTGCTGGCCGAGAGGAGCCCCGAACAACTCGCCGCTGTGCTGGTGCGGCTCCGCCGAGAGCACTTACCGGCACCCGAGGTGTTGGATGATCCCGGATCGGTTCGGAGTGAAACCTGGAAGAGCAAGAAGAATCGCGCTGTTACAAAAAAGAAAAGCTGGAGCAGTAAAAAGAGTAAGCAGTACAAGCCGCGCGAGAAAAACAAGCGGCACTAAAGAGCGTGCTGTTTTCTCCTCGTGCCTACCATTTATTCCCTGTAAGCTGCGTCGGGATTCCTCCCGGCGTATTTCTTTTTCAGCCCGTGATTCCCATCGGAATGGATGCGCCCTCATCCGAGACTTCTTTTCCGGTCACAAGCAGACAAAATTTGCAGCCCTCTTTCGGGCATTTTATGTATTTATAGAAGTCAGAACGCCCTCGTAGCGCTACAATAGCAAGCTTGTCTTGCGAGGTGCTCATGCCTATTCATACAATCATCGAGCCTTTCCGAATCAAGAGTGTCGAACCTATCCGCTGGACCCAGCGTGCGGAGCGTGAGCGTTTCCTTCGGGAGGCCAGCTACAACCTCTTTCTCCTTTCTGCCGACGATGTCTTGATTGACCTGCTCACCGATTCCGGTACTGGCGCCATGTCCATCTACCAGTGGGGAGCCATCCAAGAGGGCGACGAGAGCTACGCCGGCAGCCGCAGCTTTATTCGTTTCCGCGACTCCGTGCAGAGCATCTTCGGCTACACCAACGTGATTCCGACACATCAGGGCCGCGCCGCCGAGCGCATACTCTTCACTGTCATGCTGAAGAAAGGCGACATCGTTCCCAACAATACGCACTTTGACACCACCCGCGCCAACGTCGAAGCCGTCGGAGCAGAGGCAGTCGACCTGGTCATTGCCGAAGGCAGACAACCTGGCCTTCTGCATCCTTTCAAAGGCAATATGGATGTCGCCGCCCTGGAGCAAACCATTGCGCGTGTGGGCCGCGAGCGTATTCCGCTCGTTATGCTGACCATTACCAATAACTCCGGCGGAGGCCAGCCCGTCTCCATGGAGAACGCAAGAGCCGTCAGCGCCGTCTGTCGCAAGCACAATATCCCGCTCTACTTCGATGCCTGCCGCTTTGCCGAGAACTCCTACTTCATCAAGCTTCGCGAGCAAGGTTACCAAGACAAAACTCCCCGGCAGATCGCGCAGGAGATGTTCTCGCTAGGCGACGGCTGTACCATGAGCGCCAAGAAAGACGGCATGGCAAACATCGGAGGCTTTCTCTGCACCAACAACGACGTGCTCGCGCAGCAGCAGAAGAATCTGCTGATCTTGACCGAGGGGTATCCCACTTACGGAGGCCTTGCCGGGCGCGACCTCGAAGCTATAGCCGTCGGTCTTCAGGAGGCCGTGGAGGAGGATTACCTGCGTTACCGGATCGCCTCTACCGCCTACCTCGGCAACCACCTCCACCAGATGGGAATCCCCATCGTGATGCCCCCCGGAGGCCACGCCGTCTACCTTGATGCTCGCAGCTTCGTCCCCCATATCCTGTCCGAGCGGTTTCCCGGGGTAGCCCTGGCCGCAGAACTCTATCTCGAAGGCGGCATTCGCTCCGTCGAGATAGGCACGCTCATGTTCGGTGCCGCCGCCAAGATGGACCTTGTCCGCCTCGCGATCCCGCGCCGTACTTATACACAAAGCCATATTGACTACGTCATCGAGGTCGTCGCCGAAGTCTGGGGCAAGCGCGACCAGATACGGGGCCTCCGGCTCACATATGAGCCACCATTCCTGCGCCACTTCACGGCTAAGCTGGAACAGGTGTAGGGAAGGCAATTGTCGTCGTTGATTTTGTTTTTAAATGAGCCAAAGCTATGGCCGCCGCGAAGAGATTTTGCGGCGAGGGGAGGAGCAAAAAAACTTACTATCTAGTCGCGCCTTCGATACAATCTGGGGCGCGGTGAACCACAACCAGAGGACGCCTCAACGCTTGAAACCGTAGCTTGCCGCTAGCGGCAAGAAGTCTCACAGGTTCTGAAGATGAGCAATGTCAGTTGCGACTGCGAGTCCATCGCAACTGGAGCAGAGACCGGAATAGAACACGATCAAACTTACTTTGAATAAGTTGGGAGGAGCATGAAAATGTTTCTGTCGAGGTCAGCTGCGAAGTCTTTTTCGGGCTTGTGGGTGGTCATTCTGCTTACAGCGCTGGCTGTCGCCCAAAAGACACCATCTGCAACTAAGCCCGAGGCTTCTCCCAGTCCCAAAGCTGCTGTCACTCTCGGAGGCAAACCACTTTTCTTCGTGCAGGAGAGGGTTCTCTCGTTTTCTCCCGAAGACCGTGCTGCCGCTATCACCGATCGCATCAATCGCATCTCGGAGAATCCTCTTGTAAAGACCAGCGCTATTTCAGTCTCGGAGGGAGACGGATCCACAGACATTGTTGCGGGCGATGTAGCTATCATGAGCGTTACTGATATCGACGCCAAGACAGCGGGAAAGACGCGCCAGGAGTTGGCGACTGAGTATGCGCTAAAGATACGCACGGCAATCCAGGAACAGCGTGCCGAACATAGCTGGCGAACGATTGCCGAGGGAACGGGATTCACACTTCTTGCGACTATTGTCTTGTTTGGTTGTATCTTCCTGCTAAATCGTTTCTATCCTAAGCTCTACGCCAGGATTAGAAGCTGGCAGCACACTCGCATCCGTTCCATTCGTATTCAGACGTTTGAGTTGCTTCCTGCGGAGCGTATCACTAGCTTTCTTATCTCAACGGCAAAGCTTATGCGGTTCTTCGTCGTTGCCGTTCTGACATACTTCTATCTGTCCGTTACGTTTAACTTCTTTCCCTGGACCCGTGGCTACGCAGCGATATTACTGGATTACGTATTAACACCGGCAAAGCTGATCGGCAATGAAGTAGCGGATTATCTCCCGAACCTGTTTTTCGTTGCCGTCATTTTGGCAGTCGCTTACTACATCAGCCGACTGATCAAGACCATCTTCACTGAAGTTGGCAAAGGTTCAATCGCCATTTCTGGCTTCTATCCTGAATGGGCAGAGCCAACTTTCAAGATAGTACGGTTTCTCATTATCGCGCTTACGGTGGTGGTAGTGTTTCCCTACCTGCCGGGTTCAAAGTCGCCCGCTTTTCAAGGGGTTTCGATCTTTCTGGGCCTTTTGCTTTCTTTAGGCTCCAGTTCCGCGGTCGCAAACATCGTGGCTGGTGTGATCCTGACCTACATGCGGGCTTTTACAATCGGAGATCGGGTTCAGATTGCGGACACCACCGGTGATGTCGTCGAGAAAAACCTTCTGGTCACTCGCGTCCGGACTATTAAGAACGTCGAAATCACCATCGCGAATGCAATGGTGCTCTCCAGCCACATCATTAACTTCAGTACGTCATCCAATGGGAAGGGGCTTATTCTCCACACGGGCGTTACGATTGGATATGATGCCCCGTGGAGACAGGTTCACACGTTGCTGATCGATGCTGCCAATTCGACAGAGAACATTCTTAAAGAACCCGCCCCATTTGTGCTGCAGACTGCTCTCGACGATTTCTACGTCAGCTATGAATTGAATGCTTATACAGACAAGCCGAATGTCATGGCCAAAACATATTCTGACCTGCACCAACACATTCAGGACAAATTCAACGAAACTGGTGTAGAGATCATGTCGCCGCACTACTCAGCACTACGTGATGGAAATCAGACAGCGATTCCAGACGAATATTTTAAAAAGGGCTACTCTGCCAAGCCCTTTTCGGTACGCATCGATAAGAGCACAGATTGAGCCACACTTTTCCCGATTGCAACTTCGCTTACGAGTCATTGGTGAGCGGCGGGTAGCCACCCAGAAGTTTCCGACTTTGTTGGTCTGTTGCCGTGCGAATCCACGAATGAATGCCACTCCAATGGCTAGGCCGGACGCGGCGGCAAGAAAGTTCTGCACTGTAAGTCCGACAAGCTGCCTGAAGTAACTCATCGTGTCTCGCCGGAGTAAGCCTGCTAGCTAGGTTGTCGTTGTCGAAAAGCTGATCGCCGTGTTCATGGCCAGGTCCGGGGCATCGGCGTCGTCATATACGCTCGGTAGAACCATGGCAGGAATTGCTGGACGCGAAGAATCAGGTAAAGCACAAGCGTGCTTGCGAATCCGAATAAGACAAAACAGTATGCGTATTGCTTCCAGTCCATTTCCTCTTGCGGATTGACTCGGGCGAGTTTGTAGAGAAGCCGCTCGATAGGGCGCATGAGAGGGGCAACTACTGTCTTTTGGCCCTGAAAGACTCGTGCCATATATGCATCGAGGGGGTTGACCAGTACGGTTACGACCGCGGGGAAGACGGCGTATTGGAGTAGTGCCTGCCAGCTCATATCACGATGGAAGTGAAGCGAAGCTGCTGATACGGAGCGTTGAACCGCAGCACAGGTTGATTCTAATGCAAGACATTTAGGAACTTTTAAGTAACCTTTCATGCGATTTTTAGACCGAATGTTATCCCATCAATTGGTTTGAGTTCGGTGCCTGAAGCAAGGCATGGACTTGGCTAGGAGGAAAACATGACCGCGATGCTGATTCTGACCGTGATAAGCGTTGGCGCGGTGGCGTTTCTGGTCCGCTTCTTCGTTGCGCTCTGCAAAGAAAGCAGAGGGCACACCTACCAACTTGTGCGAATAACGCCCGAACCAGTAAAGCAGGATGTTGAAGTTGGCCATCACCAATTGAGATTCAACATTCCACTCCACGCGAGTGCGAACCGGCCCAGGCGAAATCCAGCAGTTGTGGCCCGCACGCAGCGGGTGGCTTGACAGAGGCTTCGGAAAAGAGGCTTACGATGTTTATTCAGGAAATATCTCCCGAACAGTTTGCTGAACTTTTTCACCACTACCATGAGGCGCTCGCGCCTGATTTCGAGGCAACCGGTAATTCGCACACTGTGGCTTGGCGAGACCTTCCACGCAGCGAACGGAGTTGCATGATTGCAGCAGTCCGCCTGGCTCTTCTCGACCTGCATTCGTCGCCGATCAAGAGAAGAAATCATCGTGAAGACTACTTCGCCAAACCGGGTGAAGCAGAGTGGGGCAGCTGAAGAGCTCAGCAGGAACGCGAGGGCTTGACCATGATGACTGCATCCTCCATTTGCAAGAAGTTCTCTGCGCTACGAAGCGCCGGTAACGGAACGTTGCGGGCACTGACACGGGCGAGTCTGCAAGACGACAAGAGGGCCTCGGACATTGTCGAAGCCGGCGATTTCCGGATAAACATTGGTGCGCGTACAGCTACAGCTCGTGGGCGTGAACTAAATCTGAGCAGTGCCGAGTTCGATATGTTGGTTTACCTGGCATCGAACCGAAAACGAATCGTTAGTTCCCGAACAACTCTTGCCAGCAAGTCGGAATATGGCGGAGTGCGCCACGCGGAGTTCCTGCGCACACTTATGTCACTTCGAAAGAAGCTCCAGGAAAATGTACCAGGTGTTCCGTATATCCAGACCGAAGGCTGGCTGTTGTACGAGTTTCACCCAGGTATTCAAGGTGAAAAGCAGACACCGTAGATGCGCGAGCCCAGAAAAGTAAGGAGCATGGACCGCGCAAAGCAGATTGCCCGCGTCGAAGCCGATCGTCCAATTGCGCTTCGCCAAGCGATTCAGGCGTGCCGCAAGGGCGGAACCGTGTGCGTTGCCGGTGTCTATACCGGGTTCGACGAAAAGATACGACTGGGCGCATTTACGAATAAGGGGCTGACCATGAAGACCGGACAGACGCACATGATGCGCTTTATGAAGCCGTTGCTGGACAAAATAGAGGCTGACGAGATCGACCCCAGCTTCGTCGTGAGTCATCGGGTCCCGATCGATCAAGCACCAGAGATGTACAAGATCTTTCGAGACAAACAGGAAAACTGCACGAAGGTCGTATTGGACCCCTGGCAGAGGGCACAAAAGCTGCCTAACCAATCCAATCCAGAGTACCTTTGGACCACTCCGCGCGTTTTGGTCCTCGACCTTCCTGCTCTCCGTAACACCCCATAAATTGCAAACCACGCTCCAAGCTTAACACTAACTTAAGGACATCTCGTGCTGTGGCGGCGTGATCAAAATAGATGGCTCGAGGAGTGAGGTCCGGGTACAACACCCTCGGAGAGAGAAGGCGAATATGCTTTGGACGATTCTGGTTGTTCTAGTGATTCTGTGGTTACTCGGGTTCAGTCTGCACGTTGGCGGTGCCTTGATCCACTTGTTACTCGTTGCAGCACTGGTGGTGCTGGTGCTTAATCTGGTGACTGGGCGCCGTGTGGTGTGAAAGAAAAACATTAACGCGTTCGCAACACGAATGATTGCCGCAGAATGGCGGTGTGCGACTTGCTGCGCGTTGTTGTTTTACAATCGTGCTCCTGCGCCATACAGCAGAGAGCGGGGTTATTATCCGAGCGGCGGATTGGGGATGATACTCTTGATCCTTATATTCTCCTGCTTCTCGGCCGGATTTGAAGCTGCCTGTCGGAAGACAGATCAGCTTGAAAAAATTGCAAGTTATTGCCAGTTCATGCGAATATTGCTGTCAAGGAGCTTTCCTCAACAGATAAGCCGGGATGGCGAAACTGGCAGACGCAGCGGACTTAAAATCCGCAGACCTTAACAGGTTGTGGGGGTTCAAGTCCCCCTCCCGGTACCACCTACAATCAGTTACAAGCCAGGTGCTTTTCACCACTATTCTCTTGAATCGCTATATGGCTCTGGTTTGCCTTGATCAGTTGACCGGAGCTTCCGGTTCAGGGCGCTGTTCAGCCTCGTCGGGTTCTGCCGCGCTTTGCGCCTCCAGCTTGTGCATTGCATCTTGAATTCGGGACTCGACGTGCCAGTTCAGCAGCACTGCCCTGCCAGGAGTCGGAATGGATATGAGCCAGAATTCCGCAGCACACCCAGGAGCCACGAAACTCATTGACTGTCTCAATGCCTTTCTTCAAAAGCTTTCCGTGAATGAAACAATATTCAAAATGATTACAATTAATTTAACCATCCAGTAAACCAAGCGCATCGTTCCAGCAACATACCTCACAAGAGGCGGCAGTCCGTTTCTTTGCGGACGACGCCTCCCGAGCCGTTGGTATCTCCAAATTCCATTAAGTAGCCCCGCACTGACGCGGGGTTGCAGGTCGTGATGCGCCATGGATTTTTCCGCAGCTGCCTTTTTGTTCATGCCGAAAACGTCCACAGCGTTGCTGATTTTCTTCTTCCCTGTGTTGATCATTTCCGCAGGCCAGCCCCAAAAAGAAACGCCAGAGGAAATTTCTAATGTCAGGATTCTTACTAATTCACTGGCCGCCAGAAGCCGATTTGGCGAACTTAAAGAATATGGCTGCGCAAGGAACTGTCGCGCTAGGCCAATCACATTCACTCACGCCGGCGCAAAGGATCTCCGAGTTCAGCAAGGACAACTTTTGTTGCGCCAAGTTAGACACCCATGACTCCCAGAGTTCATTGCTCTACAGGCATCCGGGGGATGGATCTTGGATATTTGTTGTGGGACCGGCCAGCTACGCAGGGAACCGGATCTCGAATTCTATACTGCCGGCCTTGCTATCGGACATCAGACAGAATCCATGCGGAGCATCCAGTAAACTGGCTGGAGTCTTTGCCGTGGTTGCTTTTGACAGCGAAAGAAAGAAAACTGTCATTGTTCCGAGCGCGCTCGGAGAACTAGCCGTACACGTTCGGCAAAACGAGCAAGGCGTAATCGGGGTTTCCACGTCCATACTTGCCCTTGCCGCGCTTGGCCCAGTCAGCCTTGATGAATTCACCTGCCACACTCTCTATCGCTGTGGCCACAGGTTGCTGCCAAGGACCATTTTCAACGAAATCAGGAGCATACAACAGGGCCACCTGCTCGAGGTCGGAGGAGGACGCTGCGAGGAGCGGCGCTACTGGTCGCCGTCCTTTGCGGAATCTACAGGGGGGACCCTTTCTACTGCTGCAAACGAGATCGCTGATTTGTTAACTGAATACTCCACATCCCTGGTTGAGCCAGGAATGCCTGTCGTTTCAGATCTAACGGGTGGCTATGATTCGCGTGTTACGACCGCAAGTCTCTTGCGGGCAGGAATTCCTTTTGTTTCGACGGTGACCGGTTCGAGTGACAACCCAGATGTGATCGTCGCTCGCAACATTTGCCATGTAGAAGGGCTGCCGCAGCTGGTCGTCGATACGGCAGAAAACCCGGGCAGCATTTTGCCGGATATCAAAGCGGCCGTCATGCTGTCAGAGGGGAACATCGCTACGGTTGGTTTTGTGAATACCCTTCGCGCCAAGCGCAGGATTATGTCCAATTTCACACAACATCCGATTTTCACTGTTAGTGGCGCGCTTGGCGAAATCTATCGGGATTCCTATTGGGCTCAGGAATTCTTTGACTGCGGCAAGCGACAACCAGCGTCAATCGACAAACTGATTCGCTATCGAATCGATGCGTTTAGTCCCGGGCGAATGGATTTTTTCGCGCACGATTGGCATCGGGACTGGAGGGCGCAGTTGCACAACCACATCAAAGAGGTAATCCAACCTTATTCGGGCGAGCGAAACACGTCACAACTCGACGCGTTTTTCCTGCACGAGATGAGTGGCATGTATGGAGGGTACACTAGCGCGATGGCAAGATGGTCAGCCCCGCTCGTACCCTTCTTCTCGACTGCGGCATTGGACCGGGCCCTGACCGTCCCTCCCCAGTGGCGCTATGGTGCTCGTCTGCTGCGCCACATATGCTGGTCGTTAAACCCGAGGTTTGCTGGATATATGACCATGCGCGGGTGTCCCTGTTCACAGGTGACATTCCGGAACTGGTACCGTTTCCTTCCTATTGTCCCGATGAATGTGAAACGCCTAGTCCGGAAAGCCAGTACCGTCTGGCTGGGCAAGACCCTCTTTCCCGAGTACGTGGAGCCTCAGCCATCTAGCAACACTTATGTTGATTTGGTGCAGCAGGAGGTTAAGCCTGGTGGCCACCTCGATTTCGAGAGTATGGAAACGGCAAGTTGGTATGCTCCGGAGGCGCTGACGGCATTGCTCAAGGATGCCAGTACTCCAACGGGCTATGGCCACCGTCGGGCGCTGTCGTGGATCTATACCTGTGAGGCTATGTCCCGTATAGCGCGGGCTCACACCTCCATCGGAATTGCTGCTGATCTGCGGAAACAGGCAACGGCGTGAGGGCGAGTTTCAGCACTGGTCGGGTTCACCTTGGCTAATATTCTCCGTCGAGACGCCTTCACTGTGTGTCACGAAACGTCCGCCCCTGGAGGTGCACTTAAATTGAAGACCAATCTCGGAAAATTCGCCGTTTCAGCAGTTGCGGCTCTGTGCGTCTTTTGCGCGATCAGTATCAAGTTCAAGCCGACGGCAAACGGAACGCGGACCGGCGTCTTGACAATCTTGGACAATGCCTCCAGTGGCCAGCAAACGATTTCGTTGAGCGGAACCGGTGACACATCAACGGTATTCAGGCGGAAGCTAACGCTAGTGGCAACCACCACCCCATCCGCTCTCTGAGTGCCGTGGAAGCTAACCCACACGTTGGTCTGGTGCGCGTCGGCGGCAGTTATTGGGGGCTGGAAGATCTGCTCGGTCTGTTTTGTGACGAGCACGAGGTAGCCATCGGCGCGCAGCACTATGCCTTCCTGAGGCGATACAAACGGCAAAGTGTGCGGAATGGCGTCTACGATGCCGGAACCACGGACCTTGCGCGCCTGATTTCGATGCAGATTGATCTGCTTGGCTTCAATAGCGTGCTCTTTGCCATGCCGCTTACCGTAGACCTCGACGGTCTGGCCGATATATGGCTTTGCATCAGCAGCCTGGGTGCGGGACAACTTATTTGCCGCTTTCGTAAAGAACTGGGTGCCGTTGTCGATGCGAATATGGACGCCGTTGACGTCGATCTCTGCAGGAGAGGCAATCCGGGTAACGTATCCCTTCAGGTCGGGTTCGTAAGTCGCGCTGGGCATGCGACGCGGTACCGACGAACAGAAGTGCCGCGGCAAGCATAGGGTGAACTCGCATTGAGCCGAACTCTAGACCGGTTTGCATGAAGCTATATTCCATAGCCGCAGTGCTTGAACCAGGCTGCGGCGTTGTCGGGGGTGATGGTGGCCAGAGCCAGAGCGGCCGCTTGTTCGAGAGCTTCCAGCAGACGGGGCTT
>Ga0183096_1000819_pt1 | contig 33028 bp, 29 predicted proteins | sample Biomet5_FD_127791 | JGI IMG/M metagenome (GOLD analysis project Ga0183096, IMG submission 127791) | Microbial communities from bioreactor (seeded with sewage sludge) at LBNL, California, USA - Biofuel metagenome 5 (version 2) (version 3) | ecosystem: Engineered > Bioreactor > Anaerobic >... | reverse complement strand
CCAGAAATGCGTGTTTTGCGGCCGCTCGGATCGGCGGGATAGTTTTCGATGATCAACGTTACGGTACCGCCTTCCGGCGTAAATTTCACTGCGTTTGACAACAGATTCAGCACGATTTTCTGTATAGCGAGCCGGTCCGCGCGGATAAAGCCGCGGTACATTTTCTCTGTGCTTACGATGAAATGGATGTTCTTGTCGCCGGCGGCTGACTGGATCGGAACGGTAATAGAACGGAGCAGTTCTTCCGTATCTGTGACTTCCGGTGACAGGATGAATTTTCCGCTTTCGATTTTGCTGATATCAAGCGTATCATTGATGAGCGTCAGCAAAGAATTCCCGGAGATCCGGATCTTGTCGAGATAATCCTGACGCTGTTCCTCTTTGTCGGATGAAAGTGCCAGATTTGTATAGCCGATGATGCCATTCAGCGGCGTTCTCATATCGTGGCTCATGTTGGACAGAAATTCCGACTTCGCGTTTGCAGCAGCCTTCAGCTCGGTATTCTTTTTGTTCATACTGGACGAGTAAACCAGCACACTGATAATCACGGCGACAAAAAAGCCAAGCAGCGTGAACAGGATGACGGCTGTCTGTGGATTGGTGTACAGAATATCCGTCAGAGAACGGGATTCTGCGGAGAGCGTCGTTTCCTTAAAGATTTCCGTGATATCATCGGTCCCGATGGAAGACAGAGATTTGCTGATGATCGTAAAAAGCAGCGGGTCGGCAGAAGATGACGTCGCGATGGAAAGCTGATAATCTGAGCCGGCAACGACTTTGTAGGAAAGATCTTTGTATTTGGCGCGTTCCTGATAATACTCCATCTGAAATGAATTGAGAAGTGTGTAGTCAGCCGTTCCTTTCCGGACTGCGTCGAGGCATTCGTCCGGTGTGTCGTAACTGATGCAGTCGTAGGAATCAAGATGGATCTGACTGTTTAAGTACTGCTGGTAGGAACCATATGGGAAGGCGAATCGGTTTCCCGTATCATGTCCGCTTCGGTAAGCGGCAAATACCGTAACGGTTGTAAACGGTGTCGTGACACGCGCGTTTTGCTGCTTTGCCCATGTAAAGTCATACGGGAAGCCTGCGAATACCTGAGTATTGCTGTTTTTAAAGTCTTCCAGAGTAGCGCCTTTCGTATCTTTCGCGGTGTATTCAAACTTCAGACCGGTGCGTTCTGCAATGAGCGAGAAAATCTTGGCCATGGCCCCGTCGAAATTTCCTTCGCTGTTCCGGTAGGAAATGGGATACCAGTACGGATCGTAAGACACCGTAACGGTGGGGTTTTCCGCAATGAATGCTTTCTCTTCGTTTGACAGAACGGTCTGCTGCTCCGCGGATTTTTCATGATACTTGGCGTATGTCTTTTCTTCGAAGTATGTATCGTTCGTCGTAAGAGAATTCATGGCGGAATTCAGTTCCAGGAGGAGATCGCTGTTGCCTTTTGTCGTCGCAAAATAATACGATACGGTTCCGAATTTGGCGACGGTACGCATATTGACATCCTCGAGGCTGCTTACGAGATAAGCGTCTATCCGGCCGGCATTCATGGCCTCCTTGACCTCGTCACCGGAGTGGTAATAGATCAGTCTCGGCATACAGTCGTTGTCCTTGCAGTAGTCAACGAACTGGCTGTTGTGGCTGTTTGTGTAATCAAGGCCGACTGTGATATCATTGAAGGAAGCAAAGTCATCGAAAGCGATCGTGGTATTGTCAGGAGAAACCATGAGACATGTACAGCTGCTCCCGGAAGAAATCGAAGAAAAATATAATCTGCCGGACAGATCATTCGTTTTTTCCACGTTGTTCATCAGGTCGATCTGTCCGTTTTCCAGCATTTGAAGACCTTCTTCATACGTGCAGGGGACAAATTCGTATTCCCAGCCGGCGTATTGAGCCAGCGCGAGCATATAATCATAACTGTAGCCGCGGTACGAGTCGCTGTCGCTGTCATATTCCTGAAAATTGGAGAGGGGATAATAGCCGACGCGGACTTTGCGCGGCGACTGTGCGCTTTCGTCGGCGGCCTTTGCGGTAAGAGAAGAGAAGGGCAGCAGCATAAGAAGAAATGCTGCCGCGATCATAAAAGACAGTATTCGGATAGATAATTTACGGCGACAATGAGAAAAACACATGATCGTCACCTCCCCCGATAAGCAACCTATATTATATCATAGCACGAATATACGAATTATGAAATAGTTGAATTTTATAAGATATTTTCAGAATAAGATAAGAAACGGAAACAAGATATTTATGGCGCAGTGTATTATAATGGTATCAGCATATAAAAACGGAAGAATGCAGAGGAATGCCGGATGAATATTGAAGACGCTGTACCTGAAAATAAAAACAGAATCAAAGACAATGCCGACAGTATGCTGGATTTATGCGGAGACATCGGTGAAAAACTGCTGAAAAGCGGGGCGGAGATTTTCCGCGTCGAAGAATCACTGGAACGTTTGCTGGACGCATACGGATACCATAAGCATGAGGTCTTTGCCATTTCATCCTGTATCATCATTACGGTCTGTGATGGCGGAGAAAACAGAACAAAAGCAGTCCGGATCAAATCCTATGCGATCAATATGGCAAGACTGGGCGGACTCAATCATTTGTGCAGAACACTGTGCGAGGAACGCCCGCCTGTATCGGATGCGTTTGAAATGCTGCGGCGCGTGCTGTCACAGAAGCCGTATCCGGGCTGGGCAGGATATCTGGCATATGGATGTGCGGCGTCTTTTTTTACACTGTTCTACGGCGGCAGGCTTTTTGACTTTATACTTTCGTTTTTCTGCGGCCTGCTCGTACGGGCGACCGTCGTTTATCTGAAGAATCTGAATGCGAATACGTTTTTTGTAAATCTGGTGGCAGCCTTCATGATGACCCTTCCGCCCCTGGTGCTGTTATACCTGGGCATGCCGGTCGATCTTGATAAGGTAATTATCGGAACGATCATGCTTTTGGTGCCGGGAGTGGCAATTACGAATGTGATGAGGGATGTACTGACGGCTGATTTTCTGACGGCCGTGGCGAGGCTGGCTGAAGTTCTGCTGATATCGGTAGCGATTGCCATGGGAGTAGCTGTCGCAATAGCAGGAACCAGGATATTGCTGGGCAGTTATTCGATCGATGCCGTTCCCGCGGAAGCGACGTTTCTGTCGTGTATTTATGCTGTCTGTGCATGTCTGGGGTTCTGCATTATTTTTGAAATCCGGAATATCCGTTACATGATAGCTGCCGGTATGATGGGCGGCTGCGGATGGCTCGTCTATCTGCTGCTTTCCGGAATCGGATCGGAGATTGGAAGGTACTTTCTGGCGGCCGCGGCTGCGGCTGCGCTGTCAGAGATCTGCGCGCGTCTTATGAAGACGCCGGTGACAGTCTTCCTGATTGTTGCGATCCTGCCCCTTGTACCGGGCGGCGCGCTGTATTACGCGATGAAGTATATGCTCGACGGCAACGGCAGTCTTTTCGCATCGTATACCATGGCGGTAACGGAATACGCGGCTGCCATTGCCATCGGCGGTTCCTTCGTGAGCGCGCTGGCGCGTCTTATGACTGAGCAGACGCGGAAGCACGCGGGAAAAAAGAAATCCTAATCCTGAGAGCCAGGACCTGCGAGAAGGTGGTCTTCCGGATATTTCATATTAAAGTTAGAGCGGTACTCGGTTTCATGCCAGAATATTTGCTCGGCGACCATGCACTCCGGATTAAGCTCTACGCCGTCCAGAATAATTTCTTTGAATTTGTGATACCCCGCGCGGTCGATCAGATGGCCGCCGTGGAGATATACGGGCTTATGGTCGAGTGCCCAGGCGGAGAATTTCTGCCAGTTGCCCAGTACACCGAGCACGACATCCTCGCTCGCCCAGTTCAGGAACATTTTGCCGGTGCGCGGTGTCTGGCGGCCGGTACGTCCGCCGAGGATCACCCGGTAAAATTTCTGCGGGTTCCTTGTCCACGCACCTGCGGGGCAGGCACGGACACATTCCGCACAGCCGACGCAGCAGCATGGATCCTTTAAAGGCATCTGGTTCGGTCCCATGGACAGGACCCTTGTTGCACCCTTTTTGCAGAATCTCGTACAGGCTCCGCATCCGATACATCGTTCCGGATGAAAATCGATCTTCGCACAGCCAATGATCCCGAAGTCGGCGAGGTGGGCTTTTACGCAGTCGTTCGGACATCCCGCGATATTGATTTTAATATGGTAATTGCTCGGGAAGATAATTCCTTCGATTTTTCTTGCAAGTGCCGTTGTGTCAATATTTGCGCAGATGCAGTGATAATTTCCGATGCAGGCACCGATGTTTCTGGCGCCGATCGTGGGATATCCGCTTTCCTCGTCCCATGACGACGGTTCGCCGGCAATTTTATCCATGTCGACCCCGCAGAGATCCCCCTCTACGCCAGTAATATATTTCTTAAGAAACGAATTTACTTCCGGAATATCATCGTAATGTATCCCCGGGAAATCAAGGGTGAACCTTGTCCCGATGTGGAAATTTCCGTCGCCCCATCTTGTCGCGATCTGGGAAGCAAGGTTCAAATATTCGACCGGTATGACCGCACCGGGAACACGAAGCTGCAGCATGAAGATTCCGGGCACCTTGGATTGTCTGTAGCAGTTGGTACGCATTGCTCCGACATTAATATCTCTGTTCATTTCCTGCCTCCTTAATCAACAAGATCTTTTGCTGTCGTATAGCTGAAAACGGGACCGTCGAGACAGACGTAAGTCTCGTCGATGCGGCAGTGGCCGCATTTCCCGATCGCGCAGGACATTTTGCGCTCAAACGACATCCAGATATGATCTTCCGCGGCGCCGTTTTTCAGCAGCTCAAGACCGGTGAATTTCATCATGGGAGGCGGACCTACAACAACGACAGCATAATCATCCCCGAAGCTCTTCCAGGGAATTTCTTTGACAAATTCCGTTACGAGTCCTGTCCGGAAACCATCCTTATGATCCGTATCGAGGGCGTATATCGTATGGAACCGGGATTCCCACTGTGCAAGCTCCTGTTTAAATACGATGCCGCTCTCACTTTTAAAGCCGCAGATAAGGAAAACATCTTTCACGAAATCGCTGTGATCCATAAACATGTTCAGCATGCTGCGTACAGGCGCGAGGCCTGTTCCGCCGGTGATCACGACGACGTGTTTCCCCTGGAAGCGGTCGACCGGCCATCCGTGGCCGTACGGACCGCGGAGAAAAAGTACGTCCCCTGATTTTTTTCGGAATATATCATCCGTCACCTTCCCTACGGAACGGATCGTAAATTCAAGCCAGCCGTCACCGCGCGCGCTTACGGAAATCGGTGCTTCTCCGACACGCGGGATCGACAGCTGCATAAACTGACCGTGACCGGGCTTCGCGCTGCTTTCTACACGATATGTCCATTCAGCTTCGGATTCGTGTTTTACCTGGATGATTCTGCAAGGGGATGGCTGAAATTCGTTTTTCATTATTTTGCCGCCTCCGTTTCCTGACTGCTCTGTATTTCTTCCAGTGCCTTGTTCATCTTTTCAAGTGTTGCTGCGATCGAAATGAATTCCGGGCAGCGGTCGATGCATCGTCCGCATCCGACACACATGCTGCCTTCGTGGAAGCGGGCGTCATAATCGTGGAACTTGTGAAGTACCTTATAACGCATACGGTCGCCGGCACGCGAACGGATCTCGCGCTGCCCGGCCATCTGGTCGAATCCGGCGATCTGGCAGGAGTCCGCTACCCTGCGGCGCTCTCCGGCGTTTTCATTTTCCGTATATACGACATCACGTGTCGTGAAGCAGGTGCAGGTCGAGCAGGCGACCGTGCAGCTTCCGCAGGAGATGCAGCGTTTATCGAATTCCCTCCACATCGGATGATTTTTAAGCTTTGTCAGAACCTGTTTGTCGGGAATAACAGGCACCTGTACCGTAAGCTCATTCTTTTCAACGAAGGAGGGCTTGTAGTCACAGGGTTCCGCCTCATTAAAATAAGGCGCAAACGCTTCGTCTTTTATTTGTACGGAGAGAGTATCTCCGTCTTTCCGGACGGCCATTACGTAATCATCTGTTTTATTTGTGTTCATGCTGACGCAGAAACAGCTGTCCCATCCGCCGTCACACTCCATCAGGACGAATTTCGCTTTATCGTGGATCGCCTTATAATACGGATCGGTGAAATCGCCGTTGCCGTCGTAGATCCTGGCCTGGATTTTCTGCGCGCTGATGTCGCACGCCCTTCCGAAAACAAGGACCGGCAGCTGCTCATGGAGGTTTTCGTGATATTCTTCTTCGGTAAAATAAAAGGTAGTCCGCTGGATCGGGCTTAATACTTCTTTGGCCGGAAAATCAGATTTCCGTTCAAATTCAATTTCATTCACATGTTCAATTTCCGCGTACCGCACGATGTCGGTATCGGAATATCTTCCCTGTTTCGGGAACAGCGTTGGTGCGTAAACGCGGTATGCTTTGCGCAGTTCCGTCAGAACGCTGTCTGCCTGTTCCATATTCAGTCTGCAGCTCATAACTGTAAAACCGCCTCTCTTCTTTACTGAAAACGTACTATGTGATAAACTTGTCAAAAAAAGAATACCATATTATTAATATTAATTAAAATTATATTTCTTTATATAAAGATAAAATTATGTTATGCATAATGCATCGGAGACGCATAAAAAAAACAGCCTGCTATTATCAGCAGACTGCTTTGCCGCAGAATCTGTTTCCGCGATGGAGACGGAGGGATTCGAACCCTTGACCTCCGCGTTGCGAACGCGGCGCTCTCCCAGCTGAGCTACGCCCCCGGATGACCGATTAACGTCACTATTAATTAATAACGCTTCACCTTGCAATTGTCAAGGCTTTTTACCGAAAGCAATTCAAATATTAACGAAAACGGAATGACAATTTCGGGCACTTTTTATATTGACATCAATTACAACAACATGTATTATTTAATACATAGTTGGTTTCAAATTTTTGAAAAGAGGTGAAAACGGTGATTTATATTGAAAAAACCGCTTCTTTTAAACTGAATGATACCTGCGTTGTTTTCGGAGCCTTCAACGGATTCCATCTTGGTCACAAGGCACTTATCAGTCGCATGAAAGAGGAAGCGGCACAAGGAAAGTACACCTCAGTAGTGCTGTCGTTTGAAACGGAGCCGTTCGATCTGCTGTATCCCGGCGAATTGCTGCTCGATACGGAAGAAGAGAAAGCTTATCAGATCGGTAAGCAGGATCCGGATGTGATGATCTCTTATCCATTCACGGAAGCAACGAAAGCCATGAGCGCTGAGCAGTTTTTACAGGAAGTACTTCTTGACAGACTGGGAATGAAGGTTCTTGTAGTCGGAAGGGACTGCAGATTTGGAAAGGATCAGGAAGGAGATCTCGCGTTCCTTGAAGAAGCAGGCAGGAAATACGGATTCAAGGTCGTCGCGGTCGATATGGTCAAATCCGGGCAGGGAGAATTGATCACACATAAGCTTCTGTATGATACGCTCGAAAGCGGCGATATGGAAACGCTTCACGATTTGCTTGGTCATTATTATACATCCATCGGCATTGTCGGACACGGAATGGAGAATGGACGCAAGGTCGGGATGCCGACGGCGAATCAGGTCGCAGGGGACCATAAGAAGCTGGTACCGCTTGGCGTATACGCGACACTGTCGTTTGTAAACGGAGGTCTTTACAAGGGACTTACGAATATCGGAAAGAGAGCGTCCGTCGATGACCGGGATCAGATCACGATCGAAAGCTTTATCTTTGATTTTCATCAGGATATTTACGGAAAAACAGAGATCGTTGAAGTCTGTAAATGGATCCGCGGCACACAGAAATTTGCCAATCTTGAGGAAGTAAAGCAGCAGGTAAACAAAGATATCGAGAGTATTCATGATTTCTTCGAAAAAATCGATTTAACGAAACGGGAGGTTTACGAATAATGAGCACAACAGCAAGAATGAATCATATATTCCGTCCTGACCACAAGACGTTTATTCTGGCCATGGATCACGGCAGCAATTTCAATGTACTGCCGGCACTGAAGGATGTCGGCAAGGTAATCAGCGAAACGGCGCTGGCAGGAGCTGATGCATATCTTTCAACGATCGGAATGGCAGATAAATATGCCGATTCCTTCCATGGCAAGGGCATTATTCTCCGTGTTGACGGCGGTGTCTCACAGCTTGGCGATCATTCGCAGCCAATGCAGATCGTTGCAAACGCGGAAGATGCGATCCGTCTCGGCGCGGATTCCGTCATCACCATGAGTTTTCCGGGCTGCCACAACGAAGCGATCGTACTGAGCAATATCGTGCGTGTCGTTCTGGAAGCTCACAAGTGGGGCATTCCTGTAACAGCGGAAGCGCTGCCGCGCGGATTTGAGAAGGCAGATGATTCCCGTACACCGGAAAACATTACGTTTGCGTGCCGCCAGGCAACGGAGTACGGCGCAGACATCATCAAGACAAATTATACAGGCGATCAGGACAGTTTTCATGCACTTTGCGAGAGCGTTTACGCACCGGTCGTGATCCTCGGGGGAGCAAAGAAGGTTCCTGTTCCCGAACTCCTTCAGGAAATCAAAGATGCGGTAGAAGCAGGCGGATCCGGTGTCTGCATGGGCCGCAATATCTGGGGCTACGAAGAGCCGGCACGCTATGCGGCGGCGATCGCGAAGCTGATCCATGAAGACTGCAGCGTCGAAGCAGCCATGAAGGAAATGGACAAGAAATTTGCTGTATAGGAAGAACCGTTCATCGTCACAAAGAGAAAGCAGAAGGGAATCATTATGAGTGAATATAAAGTCGGTTATATAAGCGGAAAAAACGAAGTTTCTTATAAAGAATTTGCACTTCCGTCTCCGAAAGGCACGGAAGTACTGGTAAAAGTCGGCTACTGCGCGATCTGCACACTGGAACAGCGTGTTTATTCCGGCATTATTGCACGGTATCCATTTGCCGGCGGCCATGAGATATCAGGCGTTGTAGAAGCGGCAGGCGATGCGGTAAGCGGCGTAAAGGCCGGCGATAAGGTAGCACTTCGGATGCTTACGTCATGCGGCGAGTGCTATTACTGCAGAAGCGGCCATGAGAATCAGTGTGTTGTTTCGTTCAAAGCTTCTGTCCATGAAGGCTTAAACGGCCCCGGCGGGTTTTCACAGTATATGCTTGTGGACGCAAAGAACTGCTACAAGATGGCAGACGATGTGGATATGCATTACGCGGCACTTTCCGAGCCGCTTTCCTGTGTCGTGCACAGCATCAACAAGGCAGATATCCAGCTGGCAGATGATGTAGTCGTTATCGGCGTAGGCATTATGGGCGCGTTCCACATCCAGCTTGCAAAACTCCGCGGTGCGCGTGTCATCGCGTGTGAAGTAGATGAAAAGAGAATTGAGATCGCGAAGAAGATGGGCGCGGATGTTGTCATCAACTCCGCAAAGGAAGACCCTGTTGCGAAGGTAAAGGAGCTTACGGACGGACGCGGCGCGGACGTAGTATTCTGTACCGTAGCGAGTTCCAAGCTGGCGGAGCAGTCTGTTGCACTGGCAGGCAAGCTCGCAAGAGTCATCTTCTACACATCGTTCCATCCCGATGAGCCGATCGCGGTCAGCCCGAGCAAGATCCATTCGACGGAAATGATCCTGACAGGTTCCGTAAATCCTGACAGGAAAGACTTCCTTATGGCGACACGTCTGATTTCCGGCAAGATCCTGAATCTTGAGCCGCTGATTTCCGACACGCTTCCGCTTGATTCTTTGAACAAAGCTATGCAGGAAGCAGTAGATCCTGCCACATACCGTATTCTTGTGGGTGACTGATAATGGGAAATGAGACAGTGTATGCATCCGAGGTATGCGCACCGATCATGATTGAAAACGGCAGCAGGGAAGTATGTCTGTGCATTCACGGATTCTGCGGTTCGCCCGGCTTTTATATTCAATATGAAAATATGATCCGTGATGCGGGATACGATATGTGCGCACCGCTTTTAAGCGGACATGGTACGAAACCTGACGATCTAAGAGATGTGAAGGCAGAAGCGTTTGTCGAAGATGTGCGCAGAACAATGGATGACCTGCTGAAGCGGTATGATAAGATCCATCTGCTCGGTGCTTCCATGGGCGGTTCGCTGTGCACGTATATCGCAGGCGAATACGCATCCACCGGAAAAATCGGGAAAGTTCTGCTGATGGTACCTGCTTACGCGCTGCGAAACAAAGATTTTTATAAAATCGATTACGATAAATGCGGCGATGTGGGCTTTCCGCTTGTTCAGTCGGCTGATACGCCGCCGGAGCTTGTGAAAGATTCTTATCTGTATGGCTTCATGTACCAGAAGTCGATTGGTCAGCTGATCCGTCTCTGCGATATCTGCGAAACGTATATCGATCAGGTAACGGCTCCGGTCTGGCTGCTGTATACAAATGCCGATCCTGTCGTGGATCCGGAGGTGACTGCCGGCGCGGCGAAGCGGTTTAAGAATCTGATTTACTGTCATGCATATGAAAAATCAGGGCATAATCTGATGCTTGACTGTGAGCGTGACGATGTGAACCGGCATGTAGAAGCATATCTGAAGTATTAAATGAATCGATACGATTGGCCGTATATCGAGAATTCCCCATGCAGGGCGTTTTAATCTGCATGGGGAATTATTTACGGTTGACACATACATATTATTTGTGATACAATATCATTGTTATTCTTAATATATGGGAAATAATGGCAGAAAGTACGAACAAAGACCAGGAAAGACAGATGGCAGACGACTGTGCGGCGCGCAGCCTTTTCCTTTGATCTGTCGGCAGGATTATTTTCAGACGTATGGAAAGGAAAATAACATATGAAAAATACATTTCCATTTTCCAAAAAAGCAATAGAAAAATATAAACCGGCAGCATATAATCCAGGAGACTTTCCGATGCTGAGGATTTGCTGGTTTTTGATGGGACTTTTCCCGGGAGTGATTATTTGGATGATATGTTCTCAGAAGCTGATTCAGATATTATGCATTCTGCCGATGCTTTTTCTGAGCACGGCAGGAATCGCCAATCTGTTCCGCAGCAGAAAAGGATATAAGGTAAATTATCTGAAGAGACGCTTTTCGGATCTTTTACTGTCGTATCTTGCCGCATGGGATATAGTTGCTTTTTTCGCTGTCATGATGACGACTTTTGAAATATCGGCTGATATCACACAAATGGTTCTGCGTATGTTCCTGCGCTATGTTCTGCTCAACGCTGGTCTGACGGTATTTTTCTTTTTTCTTCAGAATTTAAGGGCAAAGCCGTTATTTCGAATCAAAAACAAACTCATGCCGATTTTTATCATGACGATGGTAGTTACTTTTTCGGGAAATAAAGCAGGATTTAACGGTGTGTTTATCGTTATGTTCGTTTTTGCCATAGCGCTGGCGGTTTATGCCGCGTCTGTGATTCCCGACTACTGTATGTGCCGGATCCATCTGAAGAATATCGCGTATGACGACAGTGAATATTTGCGTTTATACGGTGCGGCCGTAAAGCGAAATGATGTATGTGCGGATCAGAATATATCACGGAAATGATAACAGAAATGGCGTGTTGCCCAAATGACTGGAAAATGTCATTTTGCAACACGTTCCGTTGTTTTAATTGATATGAAATGATATTGAAAAAAGAGTTAAATTTAAGATATGCAACACAAAATGCAACACAAAAAATAAAAGCCCCGTATTTACAGGGCTTTTATCATGGAGACAACAGGGCTCGAACCTGCGACCTTTTACACGTCAAGCAAATGCTCTCCCAGCTGAGCTATATCTCCATCCTTGTATATTTTACTAAAGGACAGACAAAAAGGCAAGGGATATTTTGCAGTAATCTTACTTTGTGCTGCCGGAGCCCTCGATTGTCCTCGTAATAATGCTCTCCATGGTGTCTTTTGTCATTCCGCCCTGATAGTAACCATAGACGTATCCGTCCTTGTCGATCATGAATGTAGTCGGGAATGCACTGATGCCGTATTTGTTGAGAACCGACCCTCCTTCATCCATGACGACCGGGTATGTATAGCCCTTGTCCGATAAGAAGGCGGCAACGTCGGACGCACTGCCTTCACGGCCCGTATTTACAGCGTCGATGCCGAGAACGACAACATCGCCCCCGTTGGAACCGTTTTCTTCGTATATCTGCTGAATATAAGGCATCTCTTCCCGGCACGGCGGACACCATGTTGCCCAGAAGTTCAGGAATACCGTCTTGCCTCTGTAATCGGAAAGCTTATGTACATTGCCGTACTGATCGGTCAGCTCGAAATCCGGCGCGAGTGAAGTGCTCCGGCTGCTTTTGGCGGCAGAGGATGAACTGCCGGCTGAAGAGGTACTGCTTTCCGACGCAGAATCGGAAGCGGAAGAGGAAGAAGTTGCGCTTGAGGAAGCCGCTGTACTTCCGGAAGTTCCGGCTGTGACCTTGCCCAGAAAGCCGCTCATTGTAAGAACACCCATCACGATCAGAAGGATCGCGCTGGCACGGACCGTATATTTCACGACGTTTCGATGTTCGCGGAAGAAATTCAGCACGGTTCCGGTGAAGAGCCCGACTGCCAGAAACGGTACGATAAAGCCGGCCGTATAGAGCAGGATCAAGAGGAAACCGGCTGCGGAGCTGCCGGCAGAACCGGCCATCAGAAGGACACTGCCGAGTGTAGGCCCGATACACGGGGTCCATGCAAAGCTGAAGGTAAAGCCAAGCAGAAATGCCGGAAGGGGTCCCATTGTCATCTTGTCGAGCGAAAGCGGCAGGCGGTGTTCCTTGTCGAGTTTGTCGGAACGGCAGAAGACGCCGAGCTGGTACAGGCCGAAGAAGATCATGATGAGGCCGCTTATAAAGGCAAACGCCATAGTATGGCTGCTTAAATATCCGCCGAGTGCCGTAAAGCCGAAGCCAAGCAGGAAGAAGGCGGAGCTGATGCCGAGTACAAAGAAAACGGTATGCAGCATCATTTTGCCGCGCGGATAATGGAGGATGCCTTTTTCATCCGGAATGCCGCTGCCGCCGGCGAGGTAGCCGACGTACAGGGGGATGACCGGGAGGACGCACGGCGAAAAGAAGCTGAGCAAGCCCTGTACCAGCACGGTCAGGGCAGAAATGCTGGTTTCTGCGGTAAAATTCATAGGAATTCCTCTTATTTGCCGACAGCTGCGAAGAGATCGTTCAGCGCTTCGCTCATGGTCGGATGCGTATAGATGTTATCGCGGAGTGTCGTATATGGAATGCCGGAGTCCATGGCCAGCTTGATCAGGTTGATCATTTCCTGAGATTCGGAGCAGAACAGGTGCGCACCTAGGATCATGCCGGTGTCGCTTTCGATGACTGCCTTCAGGAAGCCGGCCGGCTGGTCGGTCACATGTGCTTTCGGTATGGCGGAAGCAGAAAGCCGGGCGATTTTAACGTTATATCCCTTCTGACGCGCTTCTTCTTCCGAGAGTCCGACGCGGGAAAGGGGCGGATCCAGGAATACGCTGTACGGAACGGCGCCTCTGTTTCGGACGGTGCGGCTCCCGTCTCCGGTAAGGGCGGAGAGCACGATCCGACTGTCGTCAAGCGAGATATAGGTAAACTGCAGTCCGCCGGCAACGTCGCCCATCGCGTGGATATGCGGCACATTCGTACACAGATGTTCGTCCGTTTCGACGGCGCCGCGCTCGGTAAGGCGGATACCGGCAGCTTCCGGATGAAGACCTGTAAGCTCCGGCCTTCGTCCCGTCGCGACGAGAATCGCGTCAGCACTGAGAACTTCATCTCCGTTTTCGCCGTGGATGAACAGCTCGGCATGGTCATTCGTATCCTGTACCTTTTGCAGCGCGGTTCCAAGAAGAACGCGGATGCCGCGCGAGCGAAGATTTTCCAGGACGGCAGAAGCCATTTCTTCGTCTTCCCGCGGGATAAACTTCCCGCTGTCCTGAATGACCGTTACTTCGGAACCGAAATTCGCATAATAAGAAGCAAATTCGAGTCCGATGTAGCCTCCTCCGATAATGGCAAGGCGCCGCGGAAGGATATCCAGTTCCATGAGCGTTTCACTGGTATAGGAAAAACGGCTGCCGGCAAGACCTTCCGTCGGCGGCATGAACGGCCGGGCTCCGGTATTGATGCAGATTTCCTCACCGTATAATTCTTCGCTGCTTCCGTCAGGAAATGCAGCAAGAACACGATGGTCATCAAGAAAAGATGCATCCGCGGTCAGTACGTCGACACCGGCGGAAATGAGCTTGTCATAATTCTTATTGCGCAGCATGGCGGTTACTTCCCGCTTGCGTGCGACAGCCATACGGTACCGCGCGGAACGTGTCTCAAAATCACCGCGGGCGGCCGCCGATAATCTGGCCTTGTATTCCAGTGTTTTGGAAGGGATGCAGGCCACATTGATGCAGGTCCCTCCGTACATCGCTGCAGAGCGCTCGACAAGAGCGACACTTCTGCCGCGGGATGCAAAGGCAGCTGCGAGAGTCTTCCCGCCTTTGCCGAAGCCGATCACGATTAAGTCGTAATGTTTCATATTGCGTCCTTTCTGCTGATCAAGCGCTGCTTATCAGCCAAGAATTCTCTTTTCGATCGATGCGATCGTGATTTGTCCCAGTTCGTTTCTGCAGGCATCGTTCAGCTTTGCGACAATTTCATCCATAATGCCGCCCATCCCGGATGAAATGAGGCATTCCTTATCGATGCTGCCGCTGTGCCAGTTGACGGTGACGGCAGAAATCTCCATTGCTTCGGCGACCTGGGACAGTGTAAGTTTCTCTGCGTTTCCGGAAAAACGGTAGCCGCCGTCGATGCCTTCCCGTGTAGTGACGAAACCATGACGCTTCAGCGGTGAGAGGACCTTGCGGATCCGCGCGGGATTTGTACAGATATTATCCGCGAGCTTCTCACTTGAAAGACAGCAGTCCATGTGATCAAGATAAACGAGAGCGTGTATTGCGACACAAAAGTCACTATTCATGGTTTCCCTTCCTCCCCGTGAAAACGGGGCATAAACTGTTAACGGAAAATATACAGTTTATACTGTATTTATATCATATACAGTTAAGCCTGTCAATCTTTTTTTAAAAAAATCAGACGGGCATGTCACTGCGGCTTTCTTTGCGGATTTTGCGGAACACGAGGATGTACATGATGATCACGAAAGCAATATACAGGAGTGTTGACAGTACATTGCCGAGCGAAGCACACGTGTCATAGAAACCGTGCAGCAGGACGGCGATGATATAGCCTGCCCAGAGATTGGCGTTTCTGGCAAAAAGATTGCCTTTGTCCTCTTCGACCTTGGCACGGCCGTAAAAGGACCCCATGAAAACGGCGAAGCCCATGTGCGCCGGAATTGCCAGAAAAGCCCGCGGGATCGCGACAGAAAGACCGTACCCGAATACGTAGCCGACGTTTTCAAAAGCGGCGAAGCCAAGTGACACAAAGACGGCATAAACGATCCCGTCAAAGCGATAATTAAATTCGGGGGATTTCCATGTCCTGGCCTTCAGAAGCAGGAATTTAGCACCTTCTTCGACAACGGCCACGACGAGAAACGCCCATGTAACCGTATAGAAAGGACTTCCGGAATCGAGAAAAGCGGAGAGGATCCCCTGACCCAGCGTTTCCAGTACGATCGCGATGAGCGCCGCTCCGAATCCGCAGAAGACGAGAGAAACAAGAAGCCCGGTCGATTCTTTCTCGATCGTGTCTTCGCGGTAAATATACCGCATTAAGAAAACGGCCGGCAGAACAGCGGCTATGAAATAGATGAAAATGATCGTCAGTGACGGAAGCAGCAGGAACATAAGAGTACCCTCCTCTGATTATTTGACACAGTATTTAAAATGATGAATCCTCAAGTATTATATCACAATGGAAGCGGCCGCAAGATACTAATTGACGCTGAATGGAATTCAGAGTATATTCTATTATAGAAATGCGGTGTGCTTGATTCCTGGAAAGGCGGCGGTTGCGTGGCGAATGCGCCGGTTTTATATATAATTGTTCCCTGTTATAACGAAGAAAAAGTTCTGCCGGTCACATCCGGGCTTTTTCTTGACAAACTTTCAGAACTGACTGCGGCCGGCAGGATCGGAAGCGGCAGCAGGGTTTTATTTGTAAATGACGGATCCACTGACGATACGTGGAAAATCATCTGCGGTCTTGCCAAACAGGACCCGCGCTGCTGCGGCATATCGCAGAGCAGGAACAGGGGCCATCAGAGTACTGTTCTGGCTGGTCTTATGGAAGCGAAAGACGTGTGTGACATTACGATTTCGATCGACTGCGACGGACAGGACGACATCAATGCCATGGATGAAATGGTAGAGGAATACCGGAACGGCTGCGACATCGTGTACGGAGTCCGAAATTCACGGGAAAGCGATACGGCGTTTAAAAGAAATACGGCGCAGAGCTTTTATAAGCTGATGAACAGGATGGGCGCCGAGGTAGTGTACAATCACGCGGACTACAGGCTTCTGTCTTCAAAGGTCCTGAAGGAGCTCGCAAATTATAAAGAAGTAAATCTCTTTCTGCGCGGCATGATCCCGCTGATCGGATTTAAGAGTACATGCGTATATTACGAAAGGCACGAGCGGCTCGCGGGAGAAAGTCATTATCCGTTCCGCAAAATGCTTGGGCTTGCCGTTGACGGGATTACGAGTCTGTCGATTTCACCGCTCCGGATGATTTTTATACTTGGCGTTGTTATTTCATCGGTGAGCGTGATCGGACTTCTTGTTCTGCTGATCATGGCAATTGCCGGAAACGCCGCATCTGCTGTTGTCTGCGCGACGATGATCCTCTGCTTTGTTGGAGGCCTTCAGCTTCTCTGCATGGGTATCCTGGGGGAATATGTCGGAAAGACGTTCATGGAAGTGAAGCACCGGCCGCGGTATATCATCAGCGAAAGAACGGACGGAAGCAGCAGATCATGACAACGTCGATGAATTTATTAATAAATTATGATGGAGCTCTTGCAAAATAACTGAGAAGGCTATGAGGCAGCAGCTCCATTTTTGTCTCTGAATATGATAAAAGGCAGACACCGAAATATATCGGACAGTCCAGGACTTCAGACGGCTATATTTCTGAAGTTTCAGCGAATGGATCACAAAGACAAGACGGAAAAGAAGGGCGTGTCGCCCAAATGACCTGAAAAGTCATTTTGCATCACGCCCTTTCGTATTATATCCAAATCGAATAGTATGGAAAATTAGAATGTAAGTTCTTTGATAATATTCTTCAGTGAATCGGCGCTTGCATTGAACTCTGCGATTTCCTGAGCCGTGATCTGGGGCTGCATGACATTGGAAATGCCGTGGCGGCCGATCAATGCCGGGAGACTGACACAGACTTCATCTACTCCGTATTCGCCATGCATCATGGTGGAAACGGTAAGCAGCGATCTGGAGTCGCGCAGGATACATTCGCAGATATGGGATGTGGTAAGCGCGATGGCATAGAAGGTTGCACCCTTGAGCTTAATGACTTCCGCACCGGAACGGTGCATCTCGTCGAGAAGCGCCTGTTTGTCGGGCTTAATAAATGTATGATTCTCCGGGAGTTCTCCCTTCATGATCGTATCGAGCGACAGAGAACTGATCGCGGTCAGCGACCAGGGAATCATGGAAGTGTCGCCGTGTTCGCCGAACACATATGCATGAACGCTCTTCGGGTCAACATCAATTTCCTGTGCGATGGAAGCGCGGAGGCGCATTGTATCGAGAAGGGTTCCGGATCCGAATACCTGGGATTCGGGAAGACCGGTCGTTTTGAGGATCGCGTATGTAATGATATCGACAGGATTGCTGACAACGACGTAAATTGCGTCCGGCGCGTATTTCAGTGCCTGAGGCATTACACTCTTGATTATATTGACGTTGCCCTGTGCGAGATCGGTGCGTGTCTGTCCCGGTTTGCGCGCAGCGCCGAGTGTTACGACGACAATATCTGATCCGGCTGCATCCGGATAATCACCGTCGATAATGGATACGGGTGGACAAAGTGCTGCACCCTGTGCAATATCCATGGCTTCGCCCTTTGCTTTTGCTTTATTGATGTCAATCAGAACGATCTCGGACGCGATGCCCTTGATCGTCAGGGTATAAGCAATTGTGGCGCCAACGTTGCCGGCACCGAGGATCGTAATTTTACTTCTTTTCTGCATTTTATTTCCTCCTGTATCACAGATAGCAAATACTGAATGTAAAAACACGCTAATAATCTTACCATAATAATAAGTTAGTTAAAAGCGTCACAATGCCAAAAATTGGATTCGGAGAAGTGCAAAAATCAGTAATAATGACTGATTATACTGTATACACAACGCATGTTTCAGAAAATTATCTGAATTGAGAAATAACTGTTCTTCTTTTGATTATCTGATGAAAAAAATCGAGGAAAGTAGTAAAATAAAGAAACGGTGTAAAAAGGAGGAATTTATCATGATCCATCATCCGAAAGAAGTAAACGACAGGGACGGCATCGTCAGGATCCTGAAGGACTGTGAAGTCCTGCACCTGGCACTGAACGACGGATCATTCAGCTATGTGGTGCCGATGAATTATGGATTTGCAGAGGAAAACGGTCATTTTGTCATTTATTTTCACTGCACAAAGGACGGACGGAAGCTGGAACTGATCCGGAAAGACGGCAATGCCGGCTTTGAAGGCAGCCGCTTTCATGAGATCCCGAGCAAAACGATCCACTGTATGATGACGTATGAGAGCTTTACGGGAAAGGGAACGGTTTCCGTGATAGAAGACCATGAAGAATGCGTGAAGGCTCTGAATGCACTGCTGGAGCATTACGGTAAGCAGCAGATCAAGAAATATACGGACAGCTTTTTTGCGGAGCTTCATATGCTTCGGCTCGATGTAGATGAGATCACCGGGAAAGAACTGAATGAAGACAAATTATAAAATTATCGTCTGTTATGACGGGACCCGGTATAACGGCTGGCAGAAACAAGGAAATACAGAGGAAACGATACAGGGAAAGCTGGAGAATGTCATTGGGCGGATGACCGGTGAAATCACAGAGGTTACCGGCGCCGGACGTACGGACGCGGGCGTGCATGCGCTTGGGCAGACGGCAAATTTTTTTGCGGAACCGGACAGGACAGCGGAGGAAATCAGGGAATATCTGAATGAATACCTGCCTGAGGATATCGCCGTGCGCTCTGTTTCAGAAGTCTCTCCGCGCTTTCACAGCAGATACTGTACGTCCGGCAAGATATACCGGTACGCAGCCGCGAAGGAAAAGAGCGAGAATCTTTTCCGGCGCAGATATATGTGGCAGTATTATGAGTTCTGCAGGGACAGGGGACGCAGCGCAAAGCTTTCTGTCTCTGCCATGCGTTCCGCTTCTGAATGTCTGATCGGAACGCATGATTTCAGAAGCTTCTGCGGCGACAGACATAGAAAGAAGCCGACCGTGCGGACAGTCAGACGGATCGATATTGAAGAAGACGAAAGTACGGTTGTGATGACGTTCGAGGGTGACGGGTTTCTGCCTTATATGGTGCGGATCATGGCGGGCACGCTGATCGAGACAGGCAGCGGAATGCGAGATCCCGGCGATTTGAAGAAAATTCTGGAGGGAAAAGACAGAAGTCTCGCGGGAATGACTGCGCCTGCGTGCGGATTGACGCTGGCAGAGGTATTGTACGAAAATGACGGCAGCGTATTTCTGAAGGAACCACTATAACCTTGGATGAAAATATGATATAATAAACAAAATAACGTACGGAAGAGAGGTAAGACCCATTGTCTGTGGATTACAGCCAGATTTTAGAACGTTATAACAGTATTGTTCAGAGCGGCGACGTGACGGTGCTTGCTATTGTACTTGTCATTGCCGGACTCGCAGCGTTTCTCGGATATCGTCTGACGAAGCTCTGGGCGGCTGTCATTGGTTTTTTGGCCGGTACTGCGATAGGAAACTGGATCGTAACAAAATTTTTGAATAATACGCTGATGCAGGTCCTGGTGGAAGTGATCGTCGGACTGCTGATCGGTATGCTGGCATTTCAGATTTATCTGTTTGGCGTTTTTATCCTATGCGGCGGCTTTGGATTTTTGCTTTCCATGCTGCTTCTGGCTCAGTATGTACCGGACCAGAACAAGCTTCTGCTGATCAGTGCGGCGGCGTTTGTCGTACTGGGAGTTCTCAGTGTGATTTTTATCAAACCGGTCATTATTATTGCAACCGGAATACACGGCGGTATTCTGGGAGGAATAACGCTGGCGAAATTGCTTGGTATCGGCGGAAGTACGGCACTGTATGCGTTTCCTGCCGCGTTCGCCTGCGCCGGGATTCTTGTTCAGTTTCTGACGACGCGCCATTATAAGCTGGACCGCGGAGGAGACCGTATCAAGCGGTATTAAGGACAGAGAGTGATTCTTTGCATATATTACAGAACAGAGAGGATGGGATTAAGATGCAGCTGCTGAAGGACCGGATATTGAAAGACGGTATCGTAAAGGACGGAAACGTTCTGAAGGTGGATTCTTTTCTGAACCATCAGATGGATATTCCGCTGATCGAAGAGATCGGGAAAGAATTTAAGAAACGATTTGAGGGAGAGGAAATCACCAAGATACTGACAATTGAAGCATCCGGGATCGGCATTGCCTGTATTACCGCACAGTCGTTTCATGTGCCGGTCGTATTTGCAAAGAAGAACAAGACGAAGAATATTGCCGGGGCGGTCTATACGACGAGTGTCGAGTCGTTTACGCACGGTGTAACGTACAATATTATCGTATCGAAGGATTTCCTGAAAGCGGAAGACAAGGTTCTTCTGATCGATGATTTTCTGGCGAACGGGAAGGCGCTGATCGGATTGACACAGATCGTTTCACAGGCCGGTGCGACGCTTGTCGGTGCCGGCATCGTGATCGAGAAGGGCTTTCAGGGCGGAGGCAAATACCTTCGGGATGTAATGGGTGTTCGTGTGGAGTCTCTCGCGATCGTCGATTCCATGTCGGTCGAGGGCGGCGTTGTATTCCGGGAATAGTACCGCGCGAGTTTGCGGTACGTGGCGTATGATTTCGTGCGGCATAAGCCTGGGGAGGAGTTTCGTTGGAGAAGATAATAAGAGAATATGACAAGAACAATCAGGTCGACAGCTGGGAGACTCTGATTTTTCTGTATAACGCTGCGCTGAAAGAGGTCGGGACGAAGCTGGACATCCTGAACGATGAGTTTCAGAATGTTCACCGTTATAATCCGATCGAACATATCAAGACGCGGATCAAGACGCCGGAGAGCATTGTCAAGAAGCTCCGCAAGCAGGGTCATGAGCCGACGCTTGACAATATGGTCAAGTATGTGAACGATATCGCGGGCGTACGCATCATCTGTTCCTTTACGTCGGATATCTACCGGCTGGCCGAGATGATCGGCAAACAGAGCGATCTTAAGGTTCTTTCGATCAAGGATTATATCAAGAATCCGAAGGAGAGCGGCTATAAGAGTTATCACATGATTATTACAGTGCCTGTCTTCCTGTCGGACAGCGTCGTCGATACGAAGGTCGAAATTCAGATCCGTACGATCGCCATGGATTTCTGGGCAAGCCTGGAGCATAAAATCTATTACAAATTTGAAGGAAATGCTCCCGAATACATAAGCCGGGATCTGCGGGAATGCGCGAAGATGGTCTGGCAGCTTGACGAACGTATGCTGCAGCTGAATGAAGCGATTCTGGCATGCCTGGAAGAGCAGGAGAAACAGGAGAAACAGCCCGCCGCGGAAGATCCTGCAAATGAGAAATAAAAAAAAGAGAAATAAGAACCGGCGGTTTCCGTGATGTAAGCGGAAACCGCCGGTGTTCTGTCTTCCTTATAATTTGATTCCCTTCAGGAGATCGCCAAGATTTGTGGAGATCTTCTCTGCCTTGGGAATTACGACCTTCTCGGGTATTTCGGTGCTGTCGTCCTTATCGGAAAGTGCCTTCATGCTGAGGCTGAGCTTGCCGTCCTTGACAGCGATTACTTTGACCTTTACGGTGTCGCCTGTGTGAAGTACTTCTTCCGGTGTCTTGATGCGCTTCTGTGATATCTGAGAGATATCCACGAGGCCGAAAAGACCATTCTCGAGCCGTATAAATGCGCCGTAAGGCTTGATCGTTTCAACGGTTCCGTCTGTGACGGTTCCGACGGGAACGGAATCGACAGCCGCTGCTTTCGTCTGACGGTCTCTGTCGCGAAGAACTTCTCTCGCGGAAAGAACTAATTTGTGACCGGTCTGCTCTGCTTCGATGATACGTACCTCAAGCTCTTTGTCGAGCATTGTGTTCAGATCCTCGATACGTGTCCTTGCGATATGGGACTTTGGGATAAAAGCACGGACATCGTCGACATATGTGACAAGTCCTCCGTTTACGACTCCCTTGACGGTAACGGTAAGGACTTCCTTATCCTTCATCATCTGCTGGAATTTCTCCCAGACAGGTGCGTCAAAATTATCGGGATCCAGCCTGTCTTCGTAATTGGCCATGGAATCATTGGTGGAAACACTGTCGGTCTCCTGGGTTACATTTGTTTCATCACTCATTTTAAACACCTCTCCACGCTCATCAGTTCTAATATACAGGAATATCTTCATTAGTATAACACACATACAGAAAAAAAGAAAAGGAATTCTGCTGTGGCTATTGACGAAAATTGAAAATAATGTCATGCTTTTTATCAAAAAGGGGGGACAGGCATGGAAGCAAATAAGGCAGTATATGTGATCGGCCATAAGAATCCGGATACCGATTCCGTCTGTTCGGCGATCGCATATGCGTATTATAAAGAGAAGATGGAAAATCACGCTTTTACGCCGATGCGCGCGGGCCAGATCAGCGACGAAACACAGTATGTACTGACGAAATTCGGGGCGGAAGCGCCGGAGAGGATCGAGGACGTCAGGACACAGGTTCGTGATATCGAAATTGACGAGCTGCATGGCATCGACGGAAATCTTTCCATCAAGAAAGCATGGGCATTGATGAAGGAACTGAATGTCGTGACACTGCCGATCGTACTTGGCAGCAGGCTCCAGGGGCTTATTACAACAGAAGACATCACGACTTCCTATATGGATGTTTATGACAGCAGAGTTCTTTCGGAAGCAAGAACACAGTACCGGAATATTCTTGAAACACTGGACGGGACCTTACTTACGGGGAATGAGCATGGCTATTTTATAAAGGGCAAGGTAATGGTCGGAGCCGGAAGTCCGGAAACGATCGAAGAAAGCATGGAAGGCGATGATCTGGTAATACTTGGGAACCGCTATGAGGCTCAGCTTTGCGCGATCGAGATGAACGCCAGCTGTCTTGTCATATGCAACGGCGCCAAGGTGGCCGGAACGATCGTGCGCCTGGCACAGGAGAAGCAATGTGTGATTATATCGACGCCGCATGATACGTTTACGGTGTCCAGACTGATCAATCAGAGTATACCGGTGCGTTTTATCATGAGAAAGAAGAACCTGGTGACGTTTTCGATGGACGATTATGTAGAGGATCTGAAAGATATCATGGCGAAGAAGAAGTACCGCAACTTCCCGATCCTCGACAACGGAAATTATGCCGGAATGATTTCCAGGCGGCGTCTGATCAACAATAAGCGGAAACGGCTGATCCTGGTCGATCACAATGAACGTTCACAGGCAGTCGACGGGATCCAGGAAGCGGAGATTCTTGAGATCATCGATCACCACAGGCTTGGCAGCATGGAAACGATCGCACCTGTTTTTTTCCGCAATCAGCCGGTGGGCTGTACTTCGACGATCCTTTTTCAAATGTACCGTGAAGCAGACGTGGAGATTCCGAAGAAGATCGCGGGGCTTTTATGCTGTGCGATTATTTCTGATACCCTGCTTTACCGTTCGCCGACGTGTACGGCGGACGACAGGGCGGCAGCCGAGGAACTGGCAGTGATCGCCGGGATCGATCCGAAGGAAACGGCAAGTGAGATGTTCCGGGCCGGGAGCAACCTGCGGGACAAGGAAGCTTCCGAAATCATGTACCAGGATTACAAGGAATTCACAGCGGGAGATATTGTGTTCGGTGTCGGTCAGATCAGTTCGATGAGCAGTGAGGAGCTTGGAATGATTCGCGGGAAGATGCTTTCCTTCATGAAAAACCTGGCGGAGAATTCGGAAGGCAAGATGTACTTCTTCATGATGACGAATATTCTTGAAGAAGCGACAGAGCTTTTAGGCGTCGGCCGCGGTGTGGAGGAAGTGATCGAGCAGGCATTCGACCAGAAGATGAAAGACGGCTCACTGATTCTGAAGGGTGTCGTTTCCCGCAAGAAGCAGCTGATCCCGGCACTGATCGTAAGTATTCAGCAGTAGCGCGGACAGAAGGAGAAATCATATGGATTCATCTAAAACAGTCTGGAAGCCGGGGAACATGCTGTATCCGCTTCCGACAGTCATGATAAGCTGTGCGGATACGTCAGGCCGCGACAATATTATGACGGCGGCATGGGCCGGAACCGTGTGTTCGGAACCGCCGTGCGTTTCGGTATCGATACGGAAGGAACGGTTTTCGCATGATATGATCGTGTCTTCCGGTGAGTTTGTCATCAATCTTACGACGTCGGAGCTGACGCGGGCAATGGATTTCTGCGGGGTCCGCTCCGGCCGTGATGTTGACAAGTGGGAAGCATGCGGTCTGACGAGAATGACCGGGACGTGTGTAAAGGCACCGCTCATTGCCGAGTCGCCCGTCAATATCGAATGCGGTGTGATTTCCGTAACGGAGCTTGGCAGCCACGATATGTTTCTCGCAAAGGTTCTGTCGGTTGCAGTCGATTCGAAGTATATCGACAAGAACGGGCGTTTCTGTTTTGACAAAGCAAATCCGATCGCCTATTCCCACGGCTCGTATTACGAGCTGGGCAGGAAGACAGGCACATTCGGGTACAGTGTAAGGAAGAAATGATTATTTTTCATGTTGATGTAAACTCCGCGTTTCTCAGCTGGACATCGGTACAGCGTCTGAAAGACGGGGATACCGTGGATCTGAGGCGTATTCCTGCGATTATCAGCGGAGACAGGGAGAAGCGGCACGGAGTCGTGCTCGCGAAATCGATCCCTGCCGGAACGTACGGGATCCATACGGGCGAGCCGGTAACGGATGCTTTTCGAAAATGTCCCTTTCTTGTAACGGCTCCGCCGGATCATGAACTTTATAAGTCTTATTCGGCAGAGCTTATGGATCTTTTGCGCGGTTATTCTCCGATTCTGGAGCAGCTGAGCATCGATGAGTGTTTTCTTGATTTTACGGAGGCTGCGGAAGGCTATCCGACACCGGAAGCTGCGGCGGACGAAATACGGGCGGATGTTTTCCGCTCTTTCGGGTATACGGTCAATATCGGTATTTCATCCAGAAAAGTGCTTGCCAAGATGGCTTCCGATTTTACGAAGCCGGACAGGACGCATACGCTGATGCCGGACGAGATCCCTTCTAAGATGTGGCCGCTTCCTGTGGAAGAACTTTATATGGCAGGCCATGCTGCGTGCTCCATCCTTCGGAAGCTGGAAATCAACACGATCGGGGATCTCGCGCACACAGACGTGAAACTTCTGGAGCTTCATCTGAAAAGTCACGGAAGACTTCTGTGGGAATATGCCAACGGAATCGACGAACGGACGGTCGGCGCGGAAAAGCGTGACGTCAAGGGTGTCGGAAATTCGACAACGATGCCGGCGGATATCCTGACCCGGGAAGGCGCGTATCCTGTACTTTTGAAGCTTTCGGAAAGTGTCAGCCGCCGTTTGAAGAAAAGCGGCCAGCTTGCCGGAATGGTCACGGTCGAGATCCGTTATAGTGATTTTTCAAACGCTTCGCATCAAAGCGTGCTGGAGCCTGTTTCTTCCCGGACAGAGGATATATACAGAAAGAGCCGGGAGCTGTTCGACGAGCTGTGGGACGGAAGACCGGTGCGGCTGCTTGGTGTGCGGACCGCAAGACTGCTCGGAGAAAAGGAGCCGGTGCAGATCAGTCTTTTTCAGCGAGCGGAAGACGAGAAGAAGAGAAAGCTGGACGAAGCGGTGGAAAAGATACGCGAACGGTACGGCGACAGCGCGATTCGGCGAGGAACGGACGAAAATGTTACAAAATAATTACAAAACGAGAAGCAACTATTTACAAAATCAGTGAATATGGTATAATATAAAAAACTATCGATAGAAATATGAGGTGGATTTATGGAACAGTATGTTATGAAAGGCAATATTCCGCTTTCCGGTGAGGTGGAAATCGGCGGCGCCAAGAATGCGGCGCTGGCGATACTGGCAGCGGCTATCATGTCCGACGAGACCGTTCAGATCGAGAACGTGCCGGATGTCCGTGATACGAATGTACTGCTCCAGGCCATTCAGGATATAGGCGTAACGGTAATACGAACGGACCGCCATACGGTTAAGATCAACGGTTCGACGATTCATTCCGTTTGCCTTGAACAGGAATTCATCAAGAAGATTCGTGCTTCGTATTATTTGCTCGGCGCACTTCTCGGCAAATACAGGCACGCAGAGGTTGCACTGCCCGGCGGATGCAATATCGGGAGCCGGCCGATCGACCTCCATATCAAGGGATTCCGCGCACTCGGCGCGGAAGTTGAGATCCAGCACGGCGCTGTAGTGGCCGAGGCGGAAGAGCTTACGGGCAGTCATATTTATCTTGACAAGGTAAGCGTCGGAGCTACGATCAATGTCATGATGGCAGCGTCCATGGCGAAGGGAGCCACGACGATTGAGAACGCGGCGAAGGAGCCGCACGTTGTCGATCTTGCCAATTTTCTGAACAGTATGGGAGCGAACATCAAGGGTGCCGGCACAGATGTGATCCGCATCAAAGGTGTTGAGAAGTTTCATAAGACGGAGTATTCCATTATACCGGATCAGATCGAAGCCGGTACGTTTATGGCTGCGGCGGCTGCTACTCACGGAGACGTGACCGTGAAGAACGTAATACCGAAGCATCTGGAAGCCATCACATCCAAGCTTCTTGAAATTGGCTGCCGTGTGGAAGAATATGACGATGCCGTACGTGTTGTCGCGGCCGGACCGCTTCAGCATACGCAGGTGACAACGCTTACGTACCCGGGTTTTCCGACGGATATGCAGCCTCAGATCTCAGTTGTTCTGTCGCTTTGCAGCGGAACCAGCATCGTTACGGAGACGATTTTTGAGAACCGCTTTAAATACGTCGATGAACTGGCACGCATGGGTGCCGACATCAAGGTGGAAGGCAATACTGCGATCATCAGCGGTATTTCAGGGTATACGGGAGCACAGATTTCCGCACCGGATCTGCGTGCGGGGGCTGCGCTTGTAATAGCCGGTCTCGCGGCAGACGGAATTACCGTTGTGGATGACATCAATTATATAGAGCGCGGCTATGAGGACTTCGACAGGAAATTAAGAGGCCTCGGCGGTGTCATCGAGCGTATAACGGCTGAGAAGGAGCTTCGCAAGTTCCGCCTGAAGGTAGGATGATCCTTCGGCCTGAGGCTGTATATTTCGGAAAAACAGTTGCATAAGCACAGATATCGTAGTATGATAGCACCTGTAGGTGATGAATCCTGCAGGAATTGAATAGATATTTTGAATTACCCCCTTTTATTCAGAGTGGCGGAGGTACAAAGGATCTGTGAAACCACGGCAACCCCTGTTAGCAGGAAGGTGCCAACCTGAGCGAGCAATCGAACAATAAGAGGGATTCATTACTTTCGTTTAATGAGTCCGCCTTAGAGCGGACTTTTTTCATGCGGCAGCAGCAGTCCGGAGATACCGGACAGAAAGAAGGAGAAGAAATGGAAAGAATACTTTTTACCTCGGAATCCGTTACGGAAGGACATCCTGACAAGATGTGCGATCAGATTTCGGATGCGATTCTGGACGAACTGGTCCGGCAGGATCCTATGAGCCGTGTAGCATGCGAGACATGCACCACGACAGGTCTCGTAATGGTCATGGGAGAAATCACGACGAACGCATACGTCGATATTCAGAAGACGGTCCGTGACACGGTTCGTGAAATCGGCTATACGCGCGCAAAATACGGATTTGACTGTGATACATGCGGTGTGCTCGTATCACTGGATGAACAGTCAGCAGACATCGCGATGGGCGTCAACAAAGCGCTGGAAGCAAAGGAAAATGATATGAGCAGCGAAGAACTCGACGAGATTGGTGCCGGTGACCAGGGCATGATGTTCGGCTATGCTACGAACGAAACGGATACACTTATGCCGTATCCCATCGAACTTGCGCACGCACTTGCACGCCAGCTTGCCAGGGTCCGCAAGGACGGAACGCTGGATTACCTGCGTCCGGACGGAAAATCACAGGTAACTGTGGAATACGGGGAAGACGGAAAGCCGATGCGGCTCGATGCGGTCGTGCTTTCGACGCAGCATGACGAGCATGTTACGCAGGCTCAGATCCATGAAGATATTAAGAAATATGTCTTTAATCCGATCCTTCCGGAAGGAATGGTCGATTCGAATACGAAGTTCTTCATCAATCCTACGGGACGCTTTGTGATCGGCGGACCGAGCGGTGACAGCGGACTCACAGGCCGGAAGATCATCGTTGATACGTACGGCGGGATGGCTCGTCACGGCGGCGGTGCTTTTTCCGGAAAAGACTGCACGAAGGTCGATCGTTCTGCTTCCTACGCAGCCCGCTACGTAGCCAAGAATATCGTTGCCGCAGGGCTTGCGGACAAATGCGAGGTACAGCTTTCTTATGCAATCGGCGTTGCGCATCCGACGTCGATCGCTGTCGATACATTCGGAACGGGAAGAGTTTCAAATGATGTTCTGACAGAGCTGATCCGTGAGAATTTTGACCTTCGTCCGGCAGGCATCATCAAGATGCTGGATCTTCGCCGTCCGATTTATAAGCAGACCGCTTCATACGGGCATTTCGGCCGGAGAGACCTCGATCTTCCGTGGGAGAAGACAGACAAAGCGGAAGCTTTGAAAGGTGCATTAAAATAACAGATCGATAAAGCTGCGCCTGTATCCGCTGTATGAATAAGCGGATACAGGCGTATGTGTATAAGGCGGCGGGTATTCTGTACGGCTGCCTGTTTCATCAGAAAGGAAGACGGACCTTGAAGCTTCAGACTCGTCTGATCGTAGCATTTCTTGTCATGATCCTTGTTCCGCTTCTTCTGGGGATCGTAGCTTTCCGTGCGCTGGAAGCGTACCAGTCAAAGGCGGTGCAGAAAGCATACGGAATCACGGATGTTTCATATAGTGATCTTACGAATTCCATGGAAATGCTGAGTACGATAAACAGCAGAGTAAGCACGGACATTATGGATGATGTCCGGAATGATTCTGACGGCACTGCCGGAAATGAAGAATATCTGACGAACGCGAATAAGCAGCTGGCAGACAAATATTCCTGCATCCTTGTAAAAGAAGGCAGCAGTCTTGTGTTTAACGGCTGGAACGGCGGATCCGGGATTACCGCGGAGATGCTTCCTGCCTACGGAACAGGCGTTTCGCCTGAAGCAGCAGGCTTTTATATCGGCGGCGATATCCGGTGCATGGTGCGGCAGGCCGATTTTGTGCTGCAGGATGGTACAGAGGGAAGCCTGTTCGTTGTAACGCACAGTCAGCAGCTGATCCCGCAGATACAGGATATGACGCGCGATACGGTCGTCATGGTCGTTTTCATCCTTTGTATTACCGCGGTGCTGCTGTCATGGTGGCTGAATCAGTATATCATCCATCCGATTACGAAGCTTACGGCAGCGGCTAAGAATATCAAAGAAGGAAACCTGGATTTTACTATGCAGGGAATGGCTTCGAAGGATGAGATCGGCGAGCTGTGCATGAACTTTGAAGAGATGCGGAAGCGGCTTAAAGACCAGGCGGAAGAGAAGCTGATCTCCGACAAGGAAAGCAAGGAACTGATCAGTAATATTTCGCATGACCTGAAAACGCCGATCACTGCGGTCAAAGGATACGTAGAAGGTATCATGGACGGAGTGGCCGACACACCGGAAAAGATGGACCGCTATATCCGAACGATCTACAATAAAGCAAATGAGATGGACGGACTGATCAATGAACTGACGTTTTACTCCAAGATCGATACGAACAGAATTCCGTATACATTCAGCATTTTAAACGCGGTTCATTATTTTGACGACTGTGCGGATGAGCTTCAGCTCGAACTGGAGTCGAAGAATGTCAGACTGGAATATGAAAATACCGTCGACGCGCATGTCCGCATTATTGCTGATGCCGAACAGCTGCGCCGCGTGATCAATAATATCGTCAGCAATTCCATCAAATACATGGACAAGGAATACGGCATCATCGAGCTTCGTGTCCGCGACGTCGGTGATTTTATCCAGGTGGAGATGGAGGATAACGGAAAAGGCATTGCAGCCAAAGATCTGCCGTTTATCTTTGAACGATTCTACAGGACGGATGCATCGCGCAATTCCTCGAAAGGCGGAAGCGGCATCGGTCTTTCCATCGTCAAGAAGATCATCGATGATCATGGCGGGAAGATCTGGGCATCCAGCAAGGAAGGCTGCGGGACGACGATGAGTTTTGTGATTCGAAAATATCAGGAGGTACCTGTAAATGAAAAAGATATTGATAATCGAAGATGAGGAGAGTATCGCTGATCTTGAAAAGGATTATCTCGAACTCAGCGGTTTTTCGGTCGACATTGAAACCGACGGACAGAAGGGACTGACGAAAGCGCTGACGGGCATGTATGATTTTTTCATACTCGACCTGATGCTCCCGGGGATCGACGGCTTTGAAATCTGCAAACAGATCCGGGAAGTCAAGAATACGCCGATCCTGATGGTCTCTGCCAAAAAGGACGATATCGACAAGATCCGCGGCCTTGGTCTCGGCGCCGACGATTATATGACGAAACCGTTCAGCCCGAGTGAGATGGTTGCCCGTGTCAAGGCGCATCTGGCCCGGTACGAGCGCCTGGTGAGCAGCAATCAGCAGGAGAACGAGATCGTGGAGATCCGCGGTATCCGCATCGACAAAACGGCACGCCGTGTCTGGGTCAACGGCGAAGAGAAGTCTTTTACGACGAAGGAATTTGATCTGCTGACGTTTCTGGCGCAGAATCCGAATCACGTTTTTACGAAGGAAGAGCTTTTCAATAAGATCTGGGACATGGAGTCGGTAGGCGATATCGCGACAGTCACCGTCCATATCAAGAAGATCCGGGAGAAAATCGAATTCGATACGTCGAATCCGCAGTATATTGAAACGATCTGGGGCGTGGGATACCGCTTCAAGGTATAACAGGGAATGGAGAATGCAGGCATGATAACGAGTACCGGGAACGGCAAAGTAAAGAGACTGGTGCAGCTTGGCACTTCGGCGCGCGCGCGGAACGAGGCCGGTGTCTTTCTGGCGGAAGGACCGCGGATATTCCGCGAGATTCCGGAGGAAGATCTGACCGGGATATTTGTAAGCGAGTCGTTTATGGCAGAGAATGCACGTTCCTTTCCGGCCGGAGTTCCCGTGGAAGTCTTGACGGACCGTGTCTTTGCTCATGCAGCCGATACAGAGACACCGCAGGGTATTCTCGCTGTCGTGCGTCAGAAGCAAGCTTCTTTTCGTGAGATCACAAACGCTTCCGCGCCGTTTCTGCTGGTACTGGAGCGCATCCAGAATCCGGGAAATCTGGGAACGATGCTGCGGACGGCAGAATGTGCCGGCGTGACCGGCATCATGATAAGCAAGGATTCGGCCGATATTTATAATCCCAAGACAGTACGCGGCAGCATGGGTTCCGTTCTCCGCGTGCCGGTTTTGTGCATGGACGATCTGACGGAAGGGGTTCGTATGCTTAAGGAATCTGGCATTCGTGTCTTTGCCGCAAGCCTTGACGGGAAGAACGCATACTGCGAAGAATGCTATACGGGCGGGACTGCTTTTCTGATCGGCAGCGAAGGCAGCGGTCTGTCGAAGAAACTGTCTGCGTGTGCGGATGTCCAGGTACGGATACCGATGGAAGGCAGGGCAGAATCTCTGAATGCGGCGGCCGCGTCCGCTGTTCTTATGTATGAAGTCCACCGGCAGCGCATGTAATATCAAAAACAGAATCTTGTAATTTCTTGAAAAATCCCAGTATTTTAAAAATAGTTGACAGAACCTCACTACTTTGCTATTATACTTTTGTAACAAAGTTAACATTTCTGTAATAATTATCACAGAAACCACGCAGGAGGTTCTATGAAATCAGTAAAAACGGTCGGGATCATTGTGACAATCGCCGCATCCATTTTTGTGATGGCGTTTGCCCCGGCGGCTTCGGCCGGCAATGGGAACGGCAATGCGCAGTCCGGTGTTCCGGTTGTAAGTTCAGACCAGAACAGCACGGACAGGCTTCTTTTTACAAATGCAGAAGGCAGGCAGATCGAGAAATCATCCGACACAGCATCAGCCGATGATTCTTTTGCAATGGCCAATATTGCTTCGGAGGCCGATGTATATACGATGCCGGACAGAAACAGTCAGACGGCGGGCAGGATCTACAGCAATACACAGGCGGAGGTCCTGTCGAGAAAAGACGGATGGACGAAAATCAAGACGGGAAATCTTACGGGATTTGTTCCGGAAAGTCAGCTGATGTATGGCTCAGAAGGCCGTGTCCTCATGAATGTCAAATGTCCGAAGACGGCAGTTGCCGACGGGGATGCAGCGCTGTATGAAGCGCCGGACGCAGAATCATCTGTTACAGGTGCTGCGTCGGAAGGGGATGCTTACGCCGTGGCAAAGGTACTGTCCGGATGGTATGAGGTCACGGACGGTACGTTTACATATTATCTGCAGCAGGACGCGGCGCATATCGATCTGCAGTTCCGGGACGGTATGACGACAGATGAGATCGCGGCTTATGAAGCAGCGGCGGCGGAAGCGCAGGCTCAGGCAGAAGCGGAAGCAGCGGCGGCAGAGGCAGCGGCGGCAGAGGCAGGGGCGGGCGCGGCCGC
>Ga0183096_1000815_pt1 | contig 33236 bp, 29 predicted proteins | sample Biomet5_FD_127791 | JGI IMG/M metagenome (GOLD analysis project Ga0183096, IMG submission 127791) | Microbial communities from bioreactor (seeded with sewage sludge) at LBNL, California, USA - Biofuel metagenome 5 (version 2) (version 3) | ecosystem: Engineered > Bioreactor > Anaerobic >... | reverse complement strand
TTTCTTTAGGTATCTTCGCATATCTTTTTGCCCCTTTTTCGCATTGTTCTCTAAAATCAGCGATAGAAGTATTAAAATCGAAAACTTCTTTTTTACATTTGCCTTGAAAAAGATGTCTGTTTCTTAGTAAAAGATTGAATATCTTACTTTTTAAACTTGTCATTGGTTTATTTCTTTGTCAAATTTTTTCTTTCCCGTTGAGTCGTTTAACTCAATAACAGAATAGTGTTTTGTTTATCTACAAGTATTTAATTACCATAAAAATTGCTACGCCAACAAGAAATAGAGCATACATTTTTTTAAAGATAATCGTAGGCAATTTAATAGCTACTTTCGATCCGACAAGAACTCCGGTAACGATTCCACAGTCCATGAGTATTGCGTAAAGCCAGTTAAAATAACCTCCCTGGGCATAAACAATCACACTGGGTAATCCTACCGGTAATTGTAATGCAGCCAACGAGGTAGCCGCTGCTGTTTTGGGATCATACCTGAAAAACTTTGTCAGCATCGGAACAATTACAATTCCGCCTCCTTTCCCAAACATCCCGGCAATAACTCCGGCAAAAACGCCCAACCCCGAAAAATGCCAAAACGAATATTTCCGTAGTTCACCTTTTATAGCTGCTTCGGCTTTTTTCTTCCCGATTATCGCTGGTATATTAATGTAACTGATAGCCACATATAAAATAAAAGCAGCATAAAATTTAGCCAGTAAATGAACATTTACCGACAATGCAAGTTCTGCCCCGACATACGATCCGACCAACAGTCCGGCAGATATCCATAGCGAATCTTTTATCCTGATATATCCCGCTTTGTAATAGTTAATAACACCCAGGATTCCAACCGGAAGAAGCATCGCTGCCAATGAGGTTGCATTGGCATTTAAAATGTCCATTCCAACAAAAGCAATAAGTGTAGGAACAATAACAATGCCTCCGCCAATGCCAAACAGCCCCGACATTATCCCTGCAAGAATGCCAATAACAACAATTCCGAATATGATCATTCCTTACCGTAGTTTTAAGTTGCCAAAATTAAGGTAAAATTCTGAAATGTAACCTAAAAGACAAATATTCGATGAATAAAAAACATTTTGTAAGGACATACAGAAAAATGGTTCCGGCATTTTAATCCCTCGTTTCGATTGTGGAATGATATAAAAAGTGCTTCGATGGGGTTTTAGCCCATCAGTCATTTAAGTAATAGAACCTACGAATTACTTATACCAACCGAGAATGATATTTTATGGATACAGGCGATGTAACCCATAAATTTGAAAATTAATAACACCCGAATTAATTTTGTTTGAAAATACACACAATCAAAAAAAATTTTACTTTTGCAAAATCTAAAACCTTTGGATGTTTAAATTTAAAACGGATCGGGTGAGGTAAATAGCCTTTAGTCTTTTGACTCAAGGTTATCCCTTCAATTATACTCAGGCATATTCTTGCCGGAGTTATCATTATGCCTATATATTAATAACATTTCGAGACCTGGCAAAGGGTATAATTCTTATGCCGTGGGCTCAACCAAATAAATTTAAACATCATGAATAACGAAAATAAATCAATTCACGAATTCGACTTTAATTTAATCTGCGAATATTTTTCAAGCATAGAAAGACAAGGGCCCGGTAGCCCGGAAGTAACTGTTAAAGCATTGGGCTTTATCGATAATCTTACCAACAAATCCCGTATTGCCGACATTGGTTGCGGAACCGGTGGTCAGACAATGGTGCTGGCACAACATGTGCCGGGATACATTACAGGCGTCGATTTGTTTCCCGCTTTTGTTGACCGTTTCAACTTTAATGCCGGTGAGCTGAATTTTCAGGATAGAGTAAAAGGTATGGTAGGTTCTATGGATAATCTCCCTTTTCGGAATGAAGAATTAGATCTGATATGGTCGGAAGGAGCAATCTATAATATCGGTTTTGAACGGGGCTTGAATGAATGGCGGAAATTTCTGAAAACAGGAGGCTATGTTGCCGTTACAGAAGCATCGTGGTTTACCCAGGAACGGCCTGCCGAGATCAACGAGTTTTGGATGGATGCTTATCCTGAGATGGACACCATTCCAAACAAGGTTGCCCAAATGCAAAAAAGCGGATATATTCCCGTTGCTACTTTTATCCTGCCCGAAAACTGCTGGATTGAACATTTTTATGTTCTGCAAGCTAAGGTACAGGAACCCTTCCTGAAAAAATATGCAGGTAATACAACTGCCAAAGAGCTTATAACATACCAACGGCATGAAGCTCAGTTATACCATAAGTATAAAGAGTATTACGGCTATGTATTCTATATCGGGAAGAAAATTTAACCCAAATTATTCATTAGAAGCGAAGCGAGCTAATGAATTAGTTGGGTTTAACCCCGATTTAGAAAAACTTGAATGATAAAATGATAAGATTTTCTTACCAATAAAAAAATAAATTCTTAGTTTTTCTTAATCGTTTTGCCGTTACAGAAATGTCAATAATAGTTAATTACTATTGTATTTTTCTAATGATTGTTATCTGAAAAAAATTCTAACGGCAAATCTGGGTTTAATTAAGTAAAAAGAAGGATTGTTCCTGTTTTTTTCAGGAACATCCTTCTTTCTTTAAATAAACCCTGATGTAATGGCGTTTTATTCTGTTTCCATGCACAAATATATGGCTAATAAATTATATCGGGATTATCCAATATTTTCTTTGCGGAATTCCAAATTCAATCATATTGGGGCTGAATCCCGATATTTTATTGTAAAAGCTTAGCTTATAATGTTTATTATTTCTTTTCTTTCTTTGGAATGAAATAAATAAACCAGATAAACCATAAAAACCATAAGGCTTCCTTCCAGTCGCCTTTTGTAATTGCAGGCGTACCGAGAAAGCCGAGAAATCCAAAAAATCCCTGTGTCCATTTAATGTTTTTCATGTGTTATTAATTTTTTAATTTATTGGTCACATGGAATATCCATAAAATATCATTCTCGGTTGGTATGAGCATAGCACTTATGGATATTTCATTTGTTATAATTTTTTCTTAGGTGATAGTAAAATGATATTTTCCACTCTGCCGGATCACAATTACGGATATTTGATATTGTTTAACCGGATTAAATTATTGCTTCTTATGGTTAGAAATTCTATGATTAGTCTTTTTTTCTGTTGTTTTTAATTTCAGCACACCATTTCCAATTTCAAAAGGAAAGGTATAACCACATAATACCGGATTTCCTCTTTGCCTTCCGGGAGTCCATTTTAAATTAGACTTCAATGCTTCTATTATCTTATTACTTATCAAAGTATCTGGCGATCTGAGAATAAAATAATCGTATGTGTTGCCCATACAATCAACAACCAAAGAAATAACCAATAACCCATCTTTATGAACAGGTATTTGATTTAACGAATCATTAAGTATTCTTTCTAATTCGTTATTTTCTAAATTATATTTAGGCATTTCTTCACATATTATGAAAGTTTCATGACTTGAACTATCACATAAAGGATCTATCTTTTTTCCTCTTTGATTTTGAGCATCAACATTATTATAAAAGAAAGAAAATAGAATGATGAAAACTAAAAACTTATTCATATAGCCTTATTTTAATGATTTATAATTTAATGCATGGTGCTTAATTTTACTGTTGTTATCTATAAAACTGGTAATTGAAACAATCCGGTTAAAAGTATAATCAATAATTTTTTCATAAATCTTTCAATAGGATGAGATGGTGTTAGCAGTTTTACTACTACTTAAATTAGCTGGGCAGATTAATTCCTTTTTTTGGTTTAAATATCATTATCGGCTGTTGTTCGACATTACAAAAATAAAAAATATTTGATTTAGTTTTAGAATTCTATTGGCAATTGGATGTTTTTCACTATTCTAAAGGATAAGCAGGCTCATTAGCATATTGGGGTCGGCAAGTAAAGCGTTTGCAAATGAGCCTGCAAAAGGAAGTTACTAATGTTAAATGCTATATTATTGTGATTGACCTTAATGAATCAAACATCTGATAATATGATTAAAGACGTGCTTTATTCATTTTAACAGCAGCATATATTGGTGTTATAATTAAGAGCAGAATAAATAGTAAGACAATGAATATGCTGATTCCTGAACGATTGAAAATCATTGAAAATGTTTGCGAACAAGTAATATAAAGGACTAATAAGCAAATAGTCATTTTCATGAAAGAAATTGTTCGTTTACCTATTGTGTATAATAATTTTGCATTGTTTTCATTTACTTCAACCGGATAATTAAAAATATGGGGAAATCTGTTCAAATATGTCATTCCTAAAAAAGTCAAAAATCCGGTTAATGGTAGAATGAGCAACAACCATTTTGATCCAAATGAATCTGCTTGACCAAGTGCATTGTAATGGATTGCTACACTATTTGGGTATTTTGCCCAATAGTAAGCAATAATGAAAAATGAAAATGCTAAAGAAATAATTGAAATGCTCTCGAAAAAGTAATCCAATATAGTTTTTTTTAAATAAATTCTTGGACGTGGCATCGTTTTTCGAATTAGTTTGAATTTTGTTTCAGATTAAGAGCAATAACTTGCTTAAGTGCTTCTTTATTTATATTGATTAATTTATCAGGAAATTCTTATTCAAGAATAGTAACCTGAGTTCGGGTTAAGGATATGAACAAAGGGATGTTAATAAATTATTGATATAAAGATAAATAGTAGCATTGTTTTTCTTAATTTTATGGTTCCAACAAACAAAAAAAGGATAACAATGCTACAGGATAAAATTATAGAAACTTTTGTTACGGTTGACGATTTTTGTAAAATTACAATACTACCATTTTTTTCGGAATTACAAATTCCGCTTTGTTACGAGCGGAATTGCAAATTCCGCTCAGCCGGGTAAACAAAAAAGGAAAACCTTATTTCTTATCCTTGAACCTTAGTAGAAATAATAACCGCCATAACCCACGACCTTATTACCTTATTTTAACGGTTATAAGGTAATAAGGTTATTTTTCGTTTGTGTAATATTTCTACTAAGGTTAAAAAATGATAAAAAAATAAGGTTTAGCATAATATCAGAAATTAAAAAACGACAAAACAATCAAATTCCGAAAGGATGACATTGTTATTTCATCTCCGCTTTATTTCGGGCAGAATAACATTTTCTGCTTAGCCGGGGGCTGCCCCCGCTGAGCAGAAAAACATTTCCCGTTTAGCCGGGGACATTAATGATTCAATAATTCTAATTCCTATTGGGTGGATTATTCTTTTATTATTTTTCGCACTTCAACGGCATTGTCTGTAATCAGTTTCACAAAATAAACTCCACTTGTCAGGTTACTGATATCTAAACAAGTCTTGTTATCTTTTATTTCTTGTTTTATTACTTCCTGTCCATTTATATTTAAAATTGACAATATACTTTCTTTTGTCAGTTGCGTCGTTTCTATTGTCAATTGAGCAGACACAGGATTAGGATAAATTTTAAAAGTTTCTTTTTTATCTTTTTCTTCTATCCAAACAATACCTCCATTTGTGGTTTTTAGAATTGTACCACCTCCACCAACCACATAACCATTGTCAGCATCAACAAAATAAACAGAAGTTAACCAATAAGTTGTTCCACTATTTAAAACAAACCAATTATTTCCGCCATCGATGGTTTTTAATATTGCTCCATCATTACCAACAACATACCCGATATTAGAGTTAACGAAATAAATTGAGTTTAACTGATTAGTTGGAGCATTGGCGACTATTATCCAACTATTTCCACCATTAGTGGTCTTATAAATAGATGAAGAATAACCAACAGCAAATCCAATACTATCATTTCTGAAATAAATTGAATATATGGGTGGTAAATAACCTTGTGATTGAACTACCCAATTATTTCCACCATCAGTAGTTAACAAAATGGTTCCGGAACTGCCACAAATATATCCATTATTAGAATCAGTAAAGTAAACTGAATAAAGAGAATTAAAATTATTGCCTAATACTTTACTTGTCCAATTATTTCCACCATCAGTAGTTTTAAGAAACACGTTATTTTGAACACCATTTCCAATAATATAACCAGTATTATTAATAAAATAAACTGAACATAAATTTTCTGTAACGGAGCAAATTTGATTTATCCAGTTATTTCCACCATCTGTAGTTTTAAATATTTTTCCATTATTACCAACAACATAACCTGTATCGGCATTAGTAAAATAAATGGAAGATAGTCCCTTTGCTGATATGTTTTTTATTGCAACCCAATTTTTGCCTCCATTTGTTGTTTTGAATATTTCTCCATTAACAGCATATCCATTATTTACATCAGTAAAACAAACTGAGCCGAAATCATTGGTAGTTGGGCAACCTATATCATTCCAACTATCTCCCCCATTAATTGTTTTTTTAATAATGCCACAATTACCAGCTACATATCCATTATTTGCATCAATAAAATAAGCTCCAAATAATGTTTGATCATAATCTGATGAACTATTTAGAACAATCCAGTTATTCCCTCCATCTGTAGTTTTTATAATTTTACCATAGTCACCAACAGCAAATCCAGTATTTGTATTAATAAAAAAAACAGAATTCAAATAACCAAATGTACTTGAAGAACAATAATACCAATTTGCGCCTGCATTTGTTGTTTTTAATATTGTATGATAATTTGAATTGTCATTTCCTACCGCATATCCATTATTTGCATCTGTAAAACAAATTGAATGCAAATTACCAGAATTATTTGATTGAATAATCGACCAATTTATTCCTCCATTTGTGGTTTTTAAAATGCTATTATATATACCAACTGCATACCCATTATTTGTATCAGTAAAATATATTGAATTTAGCATATAGCCTGTTCCGCTCATTTGATTTATCCAATTATTACCACCGTCTGTTGTTTTTAAAATTAAACCACAACTGCCAACAATATATCCAATATTGATATCCGTGAAAAAAACTGAATTTAATTGATTGGTAATTACAAGACTTTGTATTATCCAATTGCTTCCTCCGTCTATAGTTTTGAGAATTGTTCCACCTTCGCCAACAATATATCCAATAGAAGCATTCAAAAAATAAATTGATTTTAATGATTTATTAGTACCGCTATTTATTTTAATCCAATTTTCTCCACCATCTGTAGTTTTTAATATAGTCCCAAAATTACCAACAACATATCCTATATTAGAATCAATAAATTTAACATTATTCAATGGATTTCTTGTTGGCATAGGGTTTTGAAGTTGCCAATCCTGTGCATTGATCAAATTGAAAGTAAACAATGTAATTAATAAAATATAAAATTTTTTCATATTAATCTAATTTATAACAATGATTTTTTTATTTTTCTTTAACGAGTGTATAACCATTATATGGCAATTATTTTATAATTAATTATTAATTTTTTCGTCGACAAATATAATTATTTTATATTTCCAAATTATCCGACAGGAAATTTATTTTATCAATAATTAGTAAATTTTAAAAATAAACCCCGTCAGGGTTATTAAACCCTGACGGGGTCGTTACCGCATTTCACTTTTTTATTTTATTAACTTACATTTTATCTGCTATCGGTTTAAATAATTAATAACCGGCAATTATTTCAGGGAGCTACTGTAGGATTGGCTTCGGTAGTATTATCTCCATTATCCCCATATCTGTTTTTATAGATTACTCCCCATTGGCTGCATTGTACACGGCGTGCTGCAGGTTCACTCTTGCGGAAATAAAATTCCACTTCATCCCATAAATCTTTAATCAGGTCATCGGCTTCATCGCGGAGTTCCTGCATTCCTTCCTGCTCCTTAGTCAAACCAATTTGCTTATCCGATTTTTGTTTTTGGGCAATTTTATAATTTTCCAATGCTACCCTTACTTCTTCAGCCGAAGGCATGATCATTGGTTTTCCTCCCTGGGCTATGCGGATAGCTTCTCCACTGACAATTTTATCTCCCCATTCCAGAATATCACTTTCTGTGATTAGTGAAGGAATATCCATGCTTTCGATACTTAGTCCATACAATCTTCTTTCCGAAATAGTAAAAGTACCACGTTCAATTCCATTATTAAATGTATGGAAAAAGTGTGAAATATTCTTTTTTACAAAATCTTTGGGTATGTTTTTTTGCTTGGTGGCGCTGCTTCGGTCTGAAAAAGCAAGATCCCGGTTTTTATATGCCGTTGAATATACCGGCATAAATTTTTTCAAGTGTTCAGCAGTTTCATTTAAGAAAATTTTTGCAGCATCTTCTTTTATTTCTCCCTGGGAAGTGAAGATTAATTCAGACATGTGATTAATCACGTTATTGCGATCGGTATCATTGTTTGGTCTGAGAATGTAAGGCATAATTACCTCCTTTTTATGGGTTTAACATTGCAATTTTTTTTAAGAAAATTTAACATTGTAAAGATAATAATTTTTATTTTTAGCGTTGTCAAAATATTTGAATATAAAATGTTAAAAATTGTTAAAATTTATACGGCGTTCAATCCCTAAATAAATCAAGAACCGAGACCTTCTCTGTGCAATGCTGTAGATTCTATGTATAATTCTGTGTTATAGTATTTTAAATTGCACAGAGAGCCACACAGAATACACAGAAAGCCACAGAGTTTTCTATTTAAATAATTGGATAAATAGAAAATAGTATATCAAAAGTAGGACGCAAATTTCGCGGATAAAATGGATAAATGTTGATGATAATATAAATACAGCAAAATCTATGTTTTTATTCTTGAGTCGTTGAAATCCGACTATACAATAATATTTAGTTTTAATTACTTATATATTTTCAAAAATAGGGCATTATTTATATTTTAAAATACCATATCATTAAAAATTCGTCATTATTTGGGCGAAATAATGGCGAGTTGAAAAAAATTCATCATTATTTGGGCGAAATAATGGCGAGTTGAGAAAAATTCATCGTTATTTGGGCGAAATAATGGCGAGTTGAGAAAAATTCATCGTTATTTGAGCGAAATAATGGCGAGTTGAGAAAAATTCATCGTTATTTGAGCGAAATAATGGCGAGTTGAGAAAAATTCATCGTTATTTGAGCGAAATAATGGCAACTTAAAGCCGATAAGGCATATTTTTAAAATAAAAGATTTAATATTGCCTTGATATCAAGTAGTTTATATCTTTGTTTTGATAGAATATATTTTGATGATTTATTCTCCTGAATAATCTTTATAAAATTAACATTTATAACGTTCAATAATCCGTATATCATTGTAATGATTAAATAAAAAATCCCATCGCCGGAAGGAAATAATGCTCCTGACCAACGATGGGATTTGTTAACAAAATATCCGGTTTAGTTCACAAACTGGCGGGCATAGTATTTTGCCGTCAGTTTTTCGCCGGTAGCTTTTTCTATCATTTCGTTCCAGGGATAACGGGCACCTGGCATAAAGACATTATCAATTAAATATTTGCCAACTTCGGGCTTATTGGCAAAACTCTGATTTCTGAAATCGTTGGATTTGATAACATTCTTCGTGATGTAGTAATACAATTGCGAAGCTAACAGTTCGCCGAGCAGGTAATTGTGGTAGTAGCACGGATAGGTGGCTATATGGATTTTGGATGCCCAGTCGGGCTGATTACGGTTTTCGGGACGCTTAATCATCTGGTATTTTTCCACTAAGTTCCACCATAATGCACTCAGATCCTGATCGGGGTTTTCGTACATGCTTTTTTCGAAACGATACATCACCTGTACCCAGCGGCTGAAGACTAATTGTTGCAGACGAAGGGTTTTGTGACAATCGGTAGCGATTTTATCTTTTTCCGGTCCGTCGATACATTTCATATCAAAGAGCCATTGCGGATTGGTTGAAAAACGTCCGAACATCTCGGCTATGGCTTCGGTGGTGAAGGTATGTGCCGGATTGCGCAGCGTAAAAGGTAATTTTTGGTCGATATATTTGTCGTAAACGCCATGTCCGAATTCGTGAAGCAGTGTTCCCTGCCAGTTAGCATCGTTCACCACGTTGCAAAGCACGCGTATATCCTGAATATTGTCGATGTCGATGCAGTAAGCATGTTGATTTTTGCCCGCTTTGGCATACAGATCGCTATGCTTCATGATATCCTCTACATCCATGCCTATGCTTTTGTAATATTCTTTAGTCAGAACGGTTACGTCCTTGCCTTTATAGTATTTGTCAAGGTCGACGGTGAAAATCTGCGGGGCTTCCTGGAAGAAACGATCCTGGTAGTTCCAGGGCATCAATTGTTCCTTTTTCAGGTTGAATTTTTTGGCAAGATAAGTATCGATTTCATCTTTTTGCTGGGCATAGGCCTGGCGGGTAAGGCTGTCGAGTTCGTCGAATATCCGGCTGATTTCCTCAGGATCTTGTTCGCTCAGTTTTAAACTCATTTCATGATAATTGTTAAACCCGAGTTCTTTGGCAATTTCGTTGCGCAGCTTCACTAAGTTAATAATATCACTGGAAACAAGAGTTCCGATATTTTTGTGAGCCAGCCAGGCTTCGCGGCATTCGTCCGATTTAACGGATTTCTTCAGTATGGTCTCAATATCGTTATCGTTAAGTTTTTTTCCTTTCACTTCGGCACGGAAATTTGAATATTTCTTTTCAATTTCCGTCTGCATCTTTATCATTTGATTCAGCTTGGCAGTATCGGCCTGATTGCTCAGGAAGGAATTATACAGCACGTCGAGCTGACGTTTCAATACAGGATCAGTTACCGCATTCGATTCTTTAATCTTTTTCAGCTTGGCAAATTCATCCTTATTCGAATAAATTGCGGTAAGCTGGATGTTGAGTTTTTCCGATTTTTTATAATCTTCGTCTTTGCCCGAGATGGAAGCATTCCAGTAAGCGATGTTGGCTTCCTTGGTCAGGGGAATAGCTTTCGATTCATAATTCTGAATAAAAGCAGAAAGTTCTTTTTCCATTTTAACTTTTTGATTGGATTTGCATCCGTTAATAAAAACAAGAGTTGTACCTGCCAATACGAAAAAGGCGGCGCATTGTAAAAAATGTTTCATATTTTCAGTAGTTTTAAGATGATTACTTCGCAAAAGTAAAACAATTTCCGATTATTGGTGTTTATGGAAGTATATTTTTAGATTTTTGATAGCGAAAGTAAAAATATTTCTATTTTTACCGATTCCAAATAACAATAATAATTTCGACGATGAATTATACAAAAGACGACATACTGAATGCACTCCGAAAAGTGGAAGACCCTGATCTGAAAAGGGATTTGGTAAGTTTGAACATGATAGAAGATCTCAGGATAGAAGGGAATATTATTCGTTTTAAATTGGTGTTAACCACCCCTGCCTGTCCGATGAAGAATTTGATGAGGCAAAACTGTATCGATGCCATTCATCAGCTTGATCCCTCGTCCGAGGTAGAAATTGAAATGGCCTCGAGGGTAACATCTTTACGAAAACAGACTGAAAGCCAGCTGGCAAAGGTGAAAAATATCATCGCCATTGCTTCCGGCAAAGGGGGTGTAGGAAAATCCACCGTTTCGGCTAATCTTGCTGTTGCCTTGGCCCGCACCGGTGCAAAAGTCGGCCTGCTCGATGCCGATATTTACGGACCTTCCATTCCGCTGATGTTCGATGTGCTGAATGTTCATCCTAAAGTGATAGAACAAAACGGCAAAAGCATTATCTACCCTGTGGAAAAGCATGGCATCAAATTGCTGTCCATAGGTTTTTTTGTCGACCCTTCCAAAGCTTTGCTCTGGCGTGGTCCTATGGCTTCCAATGCACTGATCCAGCTTTTCAACGATTCGGATTGGGGCGAACTTGATTATTTGGTAGTGGATATGCCTCCCGGAACAGGTGATATTCATCTTACCCTGGTACAACAAGTTCCTGTTACGGGAGTAGCCATCGTAAGTACTCCTCAGGAAGTGGCTTTGGCCGATGCACGAAAGGCTTTGAGCATGTTTACTCAGGAAAATGTAAATGTACCTATCCTTGGATTGATAGAGAACATGTCGTATTTTACACCTGCCGAATTGCCGGATAACAAATATTATATCTTTGGCAAAGAAGGCGGAAAACGTCTGGCTAAGGAAGCAAAGGTATCTTTACTGGGACAGATTCCTTTGGTCGAACGTATCTGTGAATCGGGCGACGACGGAAATCCGGTAGCCCTCGACGATAATTCGATAGTGGCTAAGGCTTTTGAACAATTGGCCGAAAATGTAGCCCGCCAGGTAGCCATTCGTAACGAGACAATGGCTCCGACCGTACCGGTAAAAACACACGATTAATTTAATGAAGCATTTATTGCTAGAAGTGATGGAGTGATGATGAAGTGATGGGGTGATAAGGTGATGAAAGTGATGATTAGCAAACTTATTACAGTAGTTAAAAAATAAGCAGAATAATAAATGTTTGGGAAAATAATACTAAAAATATTGTAATCCCATCACTCCATCACTCCATCACATTTCATCACTTAAAAAAAACTAATATCAAAACATAAACGCACGAATAAATAATAATACCACAAAAAATGAATGCAAATATAGAATTGACCAATAAAGTAAAAAATGTAATTGACCAGATAAGACCATACCTTCAGGCTGATGGTGGAGACTTGAAATTTGTAGAATTAAAAGAAGATAATACCGTTATGGTGGAATTGCAGGGAAGCTGCGGTTCATGTCCTTACAGTCAGATGACGTTGAAAAACGGTGTGGAAGAGGCTATCAAAAAAGCCTTGCCCGAAATAACGGCGGTTGAATCAGTATAGCGGGAATCAGGATAAATATTTGCCAACGATAGGCATACGCCGGCCCATGCCAAAAGCTTTGGGCGAAACACGAAGAATGGGAGGGGTTTGATACCGCTTCCATTCGTTGGTATTTACCATCTTCAATACGCGACGAACGATGGTTTCGTCGAATCCCATGGCGATAAGTTCGCGCGGACCTTTGCGTAATTCAATATATTGATAAAGTATTTTATCAAGAATTGCATATTCGGGTAGCGAATCCGAATCTTTTTGATTGGGACGCAGTTCTGCCGATGGAGGTTTAATAATAGTATTTTGCGGGATGATTTCTTTTTCGCGGTTGATGTAATGTGCCAGTTCAAATACTTCCGTTTTATACACATCACCAAGTACGGAAAGTCCGCCACACATGTCGCCGTAAAGCGTGCCATAACCCACGGCCGCTTCGCTTTTATTGGAAGTGTTAAGCAGAATATATCCCAACTTATTGGCAATAGCCATTAAAATAACCGCACGGGTTCGTGCCTGAATGTTTTCCTCGGCAAGCCCGAAAGGAAGTCCATGGAATAAGGGCTGCAAACTTTGTTCAAAACTGTGGAAGGCTTCCTGTATGGGGATAATATCGTAAGATACGCCAAGATTCAAGGCTAAGGCTTTTGCGTCGTTTATCGAATGATCGGACGAAAATTGTGATGGTAATAAAATAGCCCGGCAGTTTTCGGTGCCCAGCGCCTGGGCAGCTAGTACTAAAGTCAACGCCGAATCAATGCCTCCCGACAAACCGAGTATCGCTTTGCTAAAGCCCATCTTGCTGAAATAATCGTGTATGCCCATAATCAGAGCCTGATAAATCAGGGATGGCTTATAGTTGATAGTTGTTTGTTGTTTGCTAAGCTGTAGGCTTAGTCCCGATCTTTTCGGGATTGGTTGTTGGTTAATGGTGGCGGAGTCAAAGATTTTGAAATCTTCGGCAAAAAAAGCCAGTTCATCCACTATTTCACCTTTGCTATTCACCACCGAGGAACCTCCGTCGAAAAGTAATTCTGTTTGGGCGCCCACCTGGTTAACATAAAAAATGGGTAGATTGTATTTTATGGCATTTTGTGCAAATATTTTTTTGCGGATTTCAGCCTGGCAATAGTTGAACGGCGAAGCGGCAATATTGATCATGAAATCGGGTTTTTGTCCGATCAGTTCATCCATAGGCGAAGATACGTACAGCGGATTATCATCAATATTCCATAAATCTTCACAAATGGTGAGTGCAATACGGCAGCCTTTATATTCAACGATTTCAGACTTGCGGTTGGGCTCAAAATAACGGTATTCGTCGAATACATCATAATTGGGCAGCAACGATTTATTCCGTATAGCCTGAACTTTGCCATCGTAAAGAAAAAAAGCAGAATTAAAAAGCGGTTTGCCTTTGCCGGAGGCATTAATGGCCGGAGAACCTACGATGGCGGCTATTCCCATGCAGTTTTTGGCAATGGCATCAATGCCGGTATAACAATTATCAATAAAATCGTTGAATTCGAGAAAATCGCGGGGCGGATAACCCGGCACGCATAATTCGGCAAAAACCACCAGATCGGCTTTTTGATCCTTGGCCTTTTGAATAGTCCGGATAATTTTTTGGATATTGCCTTCAAAATTCCCGATATGATAATTAAGTTGAGCCAGCGCTATCTTCATCGTATTCTGGTTAAAACAGAATTCCTAAGTTTAATTCAAAATAATTGGTAATAGCATATTGGTCTACCGAAGTATTAACGGTATTTTTACCTTTAAGAATATTGGTAAAACCATTGTCGAAAGTTATTCCCACAAAAGCCGACAGGTCTTCTGTAAGGCTATATTCGGCACCGGCACCCACGATAAGCGATTCGCGCAAAAACCGGACATCGCTATCAATATTGTTGGTTTCTTTCTTGGTAATGCTGCCTGAAGTGTATTCATCCTTGCCTTTGGCCGAAAGACGAAACGAAGTGCCCAGACCAATTTTGCCAAAATAGCGAAACTTGCCAAACTCATTGGTTTTGATTTTAAGCACTAAAGGTATCTCAAGGGATTTAATGTTGTATTTCCGATTAAGTACTGTACCAGGGGCGTACGGATATTTCAGTTTCCCATTATTAAAAGTCAGATTAAATCCTGAAGATATAAAATAGTTTTCGGTGATGGAAAAATCGCCGATTAATCCCCAGGTAAAACCCATAACAGGACCATCTGATGAATAATTTTTGGCATCGGGCTTGAGCCAGCCGATGTTGGGTGCAACATGAAATCCAAAACGAAAGGCTTTTTCCTGTGCAAAATTAGGTTTGGAAATCAACAGGGAAAAAATTATTGAAAGAAAAATAAGACGTTTCATCTGTTTATGATTTGTTAGCGGTTCATTTTTTATGTTTAGGTGATAAAAGTGATGAAAGTGATGGAGTGATGAGTGTGATGGAGTTATAATATATTTAGTGTTGTTTTTCAAAAGATTTATTTATTATTCTGCTTATTTTTAAGTACTGTAATAAGTTTGCTAATCATTATTCTAATAGTTTTTAATTCGTTTTCAAATTCATTGTAATTACTGATGTATCCGACTTTCTGAGATAATTCAAGTTGCGTGTCAAGTTCAGCCAAAGAACCTAAAGCGATGTATAAAAATTGAATAAATTCTTTTGTATTCTGACGTCCTGCTCCTTCAGCAATATTAGATGGTATGGATACGGCAGATCTTCTTATTTGTGATGTCAACCCATATTGTTCGTATGTTGGAAATTCTTTGCTGACAAGATATATCTTTGCCACTAAGTTCATTGATTGTTTCCAAATCTCTAAATCCTTGTGACTCCTTATTTCCATAAATTCATTTTTTTCACTTCATCACTCCCATCACTTCATCACTCTATCACTCTCATCACTTTACCCCCCTTGTGTGTATGAACGTTTCATGATTTGATATTTTATGTTCATCGTTGGTGAAAATGTGAACTACAAAGGTCGGAAAATAAACGTCGAAACAAAACTAATCGTATAAAAAAAGTCCATCATAATTGATGGACTTCGTATTTTATTTCTCAGGTTCTATCGTTGGACTGGCAGAAGCGTCCCCGGTATCTGTTTGTGTAGTTTCCGAGAAATTGAGCAAATTTTCCTGTTGAAGCAGGTTGTACCAACTAATGATTTTACGGATGTGCGAAACATAAACCCTGTCTTTATCATAATCGGGTACGATTTCCTCAAAATATTTCTTTAATACATCATTGCTCGATTTAACATCAATGGACGGTTGTCCGTTTTGTTTTTCGAAAATGATTTTAAAAATATCTTTAAGCGGTTTATCTTCACCGGTAGTGAAAATACTTATTTCTTCGAGAGAGCTAATCTTTTCATTACCAAAAGCCTGAAAGCGTTTTTGATCGGTAATAGATTCCACGACAACTCCATTTTTAGCCTGTGCAATTTGCTTATATAATCCTGGTTTTCCTGTGATAGTAAGTATTTTGCTTAAATCCATTTTTATAATTATTTTAAAAAGGCAAATTTACGAAAATAAAAATCAGGAGGAAATTTTAGTGCAAAAATATTACACAGTGATGTTAAATGGCAATAATTGTGCGATTTAAAGTTTACGTTTAACTTCGATTATTTCGTAACCTTCGATAATGTCATTAACTTTGATATCATTAAAATTATCAATATTTAAACCGCATTCATAACCCGTTGCCACTTCTTTGACGTCGTCCTTGAAACGTTTCAAAGAACCTAATGAACCAGTATACACAACAATACCGTCGCGGATAACTCGGACTTTGGTGTTACGGTTTACTTTTCCATCCAGAACGATACAACCGGCAATAGTTCCGACTTTGGTAATTTTGAATACTTCACGAACTTCAATATTGCAGGTAATTTTTTCTTCTATTTCGGGCGAAAGCATACCTTCGATAGCGTCTTTTATTTCGTTAATTGCATTGTAGATAACAGAATACAGGCGGATATCAATCTGTTCCTGTTCGGCAAGTTTACGGGCACTTAATGAAGGACGTACCTGGAATCCGATGATAATAGCATTGGAAGCCGAAGCCAGCAAAACGTCGGATTCGGTAACCTGACCAACGGATTTATGAATAACATTCACCTGAACTTCGGGTGTGGAAAGTTTGAGCAGGGAATCGGATAATGCTTCGATAGAACCATCGACATCGCCCTTAACAATGATATTCAATTCTTTAAAATCGCCTATGGCAATACGGCGACCTATTTCATCCAACGTGATATGCTTTTGTGTACGGATACCTTGTTCGCGTTGCAATTGCAAACGTTTGGTAGCAATGGCTTTTACTTCGCGTTCGTCGCTCATCACATTGAAAACATCACCAGCCTGAGGCGCACCATTTAACCCCAACAATAATAATGGAATAGAAGGTCCAGCTTCTTTAATAAGCTGGTTACGTTCGTTATACATGGCTTTAACTTTTCCATAACAGGAGCCAGCCAAAACGATGTCGCCAATTTTTAATGTTCCGTTTTGAACTAATAATTTAGCCACATAACCTCTTCCTTTATCAAGGGAGGATTCAATAACGGTTCCTGTAGCCGGACGGGAAGGATTTGCTTTCAGTTCGAGCATTTCGGCTTCGAGTAGTACTTTTTCGAGAAGAAGTCCAACGTTGATTCCTTTTTTGGCAGAAATTTCCTGACTTTGATATTTACCTCCCCAATCTTCGACCAGAATATTACGTTTTGAAAGTTCTTCTTTAATTTTTTCGGGATTAGCATTCGCTTTATCTATTTTGTTGATAGCAAAAACGATAGGAACGTTAGCGGCATGAGCATGATTAATGGCTTCGATGGTTTGAGGCATGATGGTATCATCAGCAGCTATTACAATAATAGCTACGTCGGTAATCTGTGCTCCACGGGCACGCATGGCTGTAAACGCTTCGTGACCCGGAGTATCGAGAAATGTAATTCGCTTTCCGTTTTCTAATTGAACTTCATAAGCTCCAATATGCTGAGTAATACCTCCGGCTTCACCGGCAATAACATTAGTATGGCGGATATAGTCAAGCAGGGAAGTTTTTCCATGGTCAACATGCCCCATCACGGTAACTATCGGAGTGCGGGGGCGTAAATCTTCAGGTTTATCAATTTCTTCGTTTTCGCGAATAGCTTCCTGTACATCAATACTTACAAATTCAACTTTATAACCAAATTCGTCAGCTACCAGAACCAGTGTTTCGGCATCAAGACGCTGGTTGATGGAAACAAACAACCCGAGGGAAAGACAAGTGGAAATGACCTGGGTTACCTGTACGTTCATCATATTTGCCAGCTCGTTGGCTGTTACAAATTCGGTAACCTTCAGTACTAATTTTTCTTCTTCAATCTTATGTTGTTCTTCTTCAAATTGTTTACTAATCAAATGACGTTTATCGCGACGGTGCTTCGAAGCTTTGGATTTTCCGGTGCTACTAAGCCGTTGCAGTGTTTCCTTGATTTGTTTTTGAATATCATCTTCTGAAACTTCAGGTTTAAAAATTTCTTTCTTGGTTTTCTTATCTTTAAACTTGTTGTCTTTTGAAGCGTCTGTTTTGGGATGTTCTTTTCCAGCTTCTTCGGTTCCCGGATGTTGTTTTTTAATGCGTTTCCGTTTTTTCTTCTTCGCTTTCATCAATTCGTCGGAGGAAGAGGCTACGGGTTTTTTAGGTTCCTGTTTTTTGGGCTCGGGAAGTTTCATGGTACCAACAATGGTTGGTCCCTCCAAAATATGACGTTCGGTAGGTATAAAATTTGAAATCTTTTCTTCAGCCGGCGGTTCAACTACTACTTCTGGTTCAGCAATTTGAGCTACGGGTTCGGGAGTAATTTCTACTGTTGGTTCGATTTCAACAGGAGTTTCGGCCTTGGCTGTTTCCGTGCTTTCCTCTTCTGTTTTAGGCTTTTCTTCTTCGCTATCTTTTGTGGATTTTTTCTTTTCCGCTTTAGTTTTATGGGTTGTTTTTTTGCGGGGAGTTAAAGAGTCCAGATCCAGAAAGCCAACTAATTTGACTTGAACCGGAGCGGTTTCTTCGGTTGGAATAGTTTCTTCAGTTATTTCCTTTTCGGGTTTTTCCTCTGAAATTTTTTCGGGTATGAAAATTTCGGGTTCGGGTATAGAAGTTTCTTGTATTTCCGCTACAGGTTCAGATTCCAAAACCGGTTCAACAGGCTCAACAGGTTGTGTTTCTATTGGTTTAATTTCTTCGGGCTGAGGTGTTTCTTCGATTTTTATTTCTTCAATAATTTCTTTTACAGGAACTTCAGCAGGTATAACCTTTTCAGGTTCAGGCTCTTTTTCGGGAACAGAAGGTTGTTCGGATTTTTTTTCATGATGTTTAAAAGAATCGGAATAATCGAAGGGAACATTTTTAATAAATAATTCCTGAGGTTCTTTTTCTTTTTCTTCAACGTCTTCAACAACAACCTTTTTGTCTTCTAACGAAATGGATTGATGTCGGATGTATTCGATTTCAATTTTTTTAGAAGATTCCTTGACGTTTTTTTCCGATTGGTATTCTTTTTCCAATAAATCGAACATGGCAGGCGTAATCTTGGCATTAGGATTGCTATCTATTGTAAATCCCTTTTTCTTAAGGAAGTCTACCATAGTAGTAATACCTACATTAAATTCTTTAGCAGCTTTGGAAAGCCTCATTATTTTATTTCCGTCTTCCATATTCAATAATTGGTATTCACCTTATAAATTAATTGCAAAGGTACGATTATTCATAATCAAATTCTGATTTCAATATTCGTACTACCTCATTAATCGTTTCTTCTTCAAGATCGGTACGGGCTACGAGTTCGTTTACCGGAATGGCTAAAACACTTTTTGCCGTATCACATCCTATTGTTTTCAATTCTTCGATAATCCATTGATCTATTTCGTCAGAAAATTCTTGCAAATCAACGTCATCGCTATCTGTATCCGTATCTCTGTACACATCTATTTCATAGCCGGTAAGTTTTCCGGCAAGTTTGATATTGTAACCACCTTTGCCTATTGCCAGGGAAACCTGATCGGGTTTCATGTATACTTCAGCCCGTTTGTTTTCTTCATCAATTACAATGGAAGAAATTTTAGCCGGGCTAAGCGAGCGCTGAATGTATAATGAAGGGTTAGATGTGAAGTTGATTACGTCGATATTTTCATTTCTCAGTTCACGAACGATGCCATGAATTCTGGAGCCTTTCATTCCAACACAAGCGCCTACTGGATCAATACGGTCGTCGTAGGATTCAACGGCAATTTTTGCCCTTTCGCCAGGAACTCTAACGATATTTTTAATTGTAATCAGTCCGTCGAATACTTCCGGAACTTCCGATTCGAACAGACGTTCGAGAAATACGGGAGAAGTACGCGACAAAATAATGACGGGGGAATTGTTGCGCATATCCACTTTGGATACTACGGCGCGTATAGCATCGCCTTTGCGGTAAAAATCTGAAGGTATTTGTTCGGATTTAGGCAGCGTTAGCTCTATATATTCGTCGTCGAGAATCATGATTTCTTTTTTCCAAACCTGATAGACTTCGCCTGTAATTATCTCACCGATACGGTCCTTATATTTACGATAGATATTGTCCTTTTCATACTCCTGAATTTTAGACATTAGATTTTGCCGGATGGTTAATATTTCGCGACGGCCAAAATCACCCAGTTTAATTTCTTCCGAAACATCTTCCCCTACTTCAAAATCAGGTTCAATTTTAATGGCTTCCGAAAAAGCAATCTGGCGATTGGAATCTTCTACCTGTCCATCTTCCACTATGATACGGTTTCTCCATATTTCAAGGTCGCCTTTATCGATGTTTACGATGATGTCGAAGTTTTCATCGGTGCCATACTTTTTAATCAGCAGGTGTCTGAAAACATCTTCGAGGATGCGCATCATGGTTTCGCGATCAATATTTTTGAATTCCTTGAATTCCGAAAAAGTTTCTACTAAATTGATGTGTTCCATATACTCAGGTATCAAAAGTTAATTATTTGAAAGATATTACGCAACGGGTTTCCTTAATTTGCGATAAAGGAACACGTTGGATTTTATCGTTATCATCTTTTTTGAATTTTTTACTTACTATTTGTTCAATTTCAATTTCCTGTTCATTTGCTTTTTGGAGGATACCCTTTATTTTTGTACCATTTGTAAGTAGAATTTCTATCTGGCGACCTAAGTTTTTATGGTATTGGCGTAATAACCGAAACGGCATATCGAGTCCGGAGGAAGAAACGTTTAATTCAAAATCTTCCGAATCGCGATCAAATTGCGATTCGATATGTCGGCTAAGCGCTTTGCAATCATCAATCGTAATGCCCGTATCACCATCAATAAAAACGGATATTTTATTTCCGGGCTTGACGCTTATCGTTACCGGAAATTTATCAGTTTCTTTCAGGTAGCTGCAAACGATTTCCGATACTCTTGTTTCTGTTATCATGAACATTCAGCAAATGAACAAAAGAGGGGACATCCGTCCCCTCTCAATCAAATCTCCTAATTTAAAACACAGTTTCCTGCATTTTTGGTTGTCCGACCAGGGCTCGAACCTGGACTCTTCTGAACCAAAATCAGACGTGTTGCCAGTTACACCATCGGACAGATTCCCCGTGTAAAAGGACTGCAAAAGTAAATATTTTTTTTATACCAAAACAATTTCCTCTAAAATTTTTACTGATTAGATGCAAAATTTTTCAATGGATACTGAAAAGAACATGAATCATCGAATATCCTGGGTTATGATTTATCGGAAGATTGAATATTTTATTACTTTCGCTGATTAATTTTATAAGGAAATTTGGTTGAAAGATTAGCCATAATAAGTTAATTAATAATTAAATAGTAACCTAATGAACAATTATCGGAAATTAAACAATCTGTTAGGCTGGTTTACTTTTGCAATTGCATCAGTAGTTTATCTGAAAACAGCCGAGCCAACGGCAAGTTGGTGGGATTGTGGCGAGTATATTTCTACGGCATTTAAGCTTCAGGTAGGACATCCCCCGGGAGCACCTACTTTTCAGATGCTTGGACGTTTTTTCTCACTCTTTGCTTTTGGCGATTTGTCGAAAGTAGCTCTTATGGTCAATTGCATGTCGGCATTGGCAAGTGGTTTTACCATATTGTTTTTGTTTTGGAGCATTACGGCAATAACTAAAAAGCTTGTGGCTGACAAAGAAATGAGCAACGGTCAGATGTGGGCTGTGTTAGGAAGCGGCTTCGTTGGCGCTTTAGCTTATACTTTTTCCGATTCGTTCTGGTTTTCGGCTGTTGAAGGCGAAGTTTACGCCATGTCATCGTTTTTTACTGCCGTTGTTTTTTGGGCAATCCTGAAATGGGAAGCCGTGGCCGATCAGAAGCATTCCAGCCGGTGGATTTTACTTATTGCATTCCTGATGGGATTGTCCATTGGTGTCCATCTGCTTAATTTATTGGCCATTCCGGCAATTTCTTTTGTATACTATTTCAAAAAATACAAAGCGACAACCAAGGGAGTTATTTCCACTGCGTTTATTTCCATTTTTATACTTGCAGTGGTAATGTATGTTATCATCCCCTGGATTGTTAAATTGGCAGGAAATTTTGAACTCTTTTTTGTTAACACCATTGGTTTGCCCTTTAATTCCGGCACAATCGTTTATTTCGCAATCATAATCGGAGCCATTGTTTGGGGATTGATTTATACCCGGAACCATAACCGTTCGGTATTAAATATGGTTATTTTATGTTTTGCATTTATTTTAATCGGGTATTCATCCTTTTTTATGCTGATTATCCGTGCTAATGCAAATACTCCGATCAACGAAAATGACCCCGACGATGCCATAGGTTTGCTTTCTTATCTTAACCGCGAGCAATATGGCGACTGGCCAATAGTTTATGGTCAGTATTATAATGCTCCGGCTGTGGAGTATAAGGATGGAAGCCCTATTTATATTAAAGATGCGGCCAAAGGAAAATATATTATTACCGACGACCGTAAACAATCTATTCCCGTGTATGATCCCCGGTTTTGCACCATTTTCCCAAGGATGTGGAGCAATCAGAAGCAAAGTCATATTGCTGCGTATAAGGAATGGGGAAAAATAACAGGAACTCCGATAGAAGTAACGGGAAACGATGGTTCATCGCAAACGCTTTATAAACCGACGTTTGCCGAAAATCTTCGTTTTTTCTTTTCCTATCAGGTTGGACACATGTATCTCCGGTATTTTATGTGGAATTTTGCCGGAAGGCAAAACGATGTTGAGGGATATGGCAGTGCCGATAACGGTAACTGGATTAGTGGCATAAGTGCGCTGGATAACTGGCGCCTCGGCGATCAGGATAATTTACCGTCGAGTATGCAAAGTGCCGCTAAAAATAAATTTTACATGTTGCCTCTATTATTGGGATTGTTAGGCTTTATGTTTCACATGAATCGCAACAACAAAGACACTGCTATCGTTGCGCTTTTATTTATTATGACTGGTTTGGCTATCGTTTTGTATCTTAATCAAACGCCAGATCAACCGCGCGAAAGGGATTATGCGTATGCGGGTTCGTTTTATGCTTTTGCTATCTGGATAGGAATAGGCGTTTTTGCCATCTTTGATTTCCTGAAAAAGTTTAAATTAAATCAAACCGTCGTTGCTGTAGCCATCACTTTTGTCTGCTTGTTATTAGTACCCGGCATTATGGCAAAAGAAGGCTGGGACGATCACGACCGTTCCGGAAAATTTGCTTGTCGCGATTATGCTGTAGATTATCTGATGTCGTGCGAACCCAATGCGATACTTTTTACTAATGGCGATAATGATACTTTCCCTTTATGGTATGCTCAGGAAGTGGAAGGTATACGTCAGGATGTACGTGTGGTTAATTTTATACTCTCTTCGGGTGATTGGTATATTCATCAGCTTGCCCGGAAAACGTATGAATCTGACCCTATCAATTTTACGCTTACTCCCGATCAATACAATAAAGGAGTGAACGAATACATCGGTTATTATGATGCTAAAATCAAAGATACGGTTGAGGTTAAAGATTTGATTCATTTTATTGCCAGCGACGATCCCAACAGCAAAATTACGTATCAGGATAATAAACCCATGGCTTTTTACCCGACCAAACATCTGAAATTGACTGTTGATAAGGAAAAGGTGCTTAAAAATGGTATCGTTCCCCAGCGGTTTGCCGACAGAATCGTGAAAGAAGTACGGTGGGATATCAAATCCAATTATTTGTATAAAAATGACCTGATGCTACTCGATTTTCTGGCAAGTAACGACTGGAAACGCCCCATTTATTTTGCCAGCCCCTCTACGGTTAGCAATGTCTTTAATGTAGGAAAGTATTGCCAGATGGAAGGCTGGGTATATAAGTTTATGCCAGTGCAGCCCGGTAATGATAACGAAGGCATGGGAGCCGTGGACACTCACGAATCGTATGATATATTGATGAACAAATGCAAATGGGGAAATCTGAGTAATCCCAAGGTTACGGTTGACCCTGAAAGTATGCGTAATTCGCAGATACCACGAAACAATTTCATGCGGCTTGCCCAGGCTTTGGTAATCGAAAATAAAAAAGATTCCGCCATTAAAGTGCTCGATCGCTGTCTTGAAATTTTCCCCAACAATAAAATACCTTTCGATATTTACATGTCGCCGATTCCGGAAATCTATTACCGGGCAGGAGCCGTAGCTAAAGGTAATAAAATGGTGGAAATTCTTGCTAAAGTTTACGAGGATAACCTGAACTATTATTTTTCACTTCCGGCAAAGTTTAGCGATAATTATGATAACGAAAAACAGCAAAACCTGAGCGTTTTACATCGTTTGGCCGTTGTTTCCAAACAATTTAATCAAACGCAACTCAGTAAAAAGATTGAAGATTATGTAAATCAGAAAATAAAACTGATGAAATAAAATTTCGGTTTTTTCAAAAAAGAAGCTGCCTCGCAAGGGCAGCTTCTTTTTTTTTGGAAAACCTGACAGCGTACGTTGTACCTGACAGCATTTAAATGCTGTATTGTTCCTGAATGCAATTCGGGGTAAAAATGTTCTGCAACCCAGGGTTCAGTTGGCGGAGCAGACTACTCCATACGTTAAATGCGAAACACAGGATACGATTTTTAGTTTAAAAATCACCGTCGGTTATTGTCCGGCATCACAAAAATAATTGGTTGGAGCAGAACCCGAATGGGCTGGCCAGTAGTTCAAAGCTCCATTCCTGTTACAACGATTACTTTAGAACAATTGCGAAGAAGAGGTTATGAAGCAATGCTTACCGTTTACCGGAAAATGGCCCTGCTAAGCGGCATTTGCAATGCCGCTTGGAATTTTAGGAAATTTGCAATTTCCTGCTTTTATTTATTTTCAATGTTCTTTTCTATTTTACGGAATGGCGCGAGAGGTTTTCCTCGTTCCCGATCAATCGGGAGTAGGGCAGGCTACTCATATAATTTGCTCGGCAATTTTTAAAAGTTCTGTAGCTGTTTTCCAATTTCTAGTTGTCGCTGTTACTTTTAATTTACTTTCTAAAAACGTATTACTCAATTTGGTTTTTCCATATCCATTTGGACAATATAAGTATACGACGTTTTCAACAATACAAATCTCTTCGTCATTAGCCTTTTTACTCTCCACGACATCTTTGTTAAAGTCTACAATACTTTTTGCTAAAAATGTAAAATGCAAAAACGCTTTTTCTTTGTCTTTAGCAAAAGGATTTTTGTCAATTATCTGCTTAAGTGTTTCCTTGGTGAACACAATAACAGGTAAATCTAATCCCAATTCTTTAATTATCTGTGAATGAATTAATTTTTCTATTTCTTCGGCTTCAATTTGTGAGGCTGAAAAAACAATATTTCCGCTTTGAACATAAGTTGTAACTTTTTGAAAGTTCAAACCTTCGAAAAGTTTTCTCAATTCGTCCATTTTAACAGTGTTTTTTCCACTCACATTTATTCCCCTTAATATTGAAATATATGTTTTCATTCACTAAGTTTTATTTTGGCCTTATTACCGCTAACAATTGCATAACCGCAATTGCGTTTATTTTCATTTTGCCATTAGCAAATGGTTAAATTAATTAATCATCAATTCCGAAATCTTAAATTCAACACCTGCCTGTAACCTCCGGTTTTAATCCGGGCAGGCAAGGTTCAACATTCTCTCCCCGTTCCCGATCAATCGGGAGTAGGGCGGTCTACTTGATTAGCGCCAGTTTTTTTTATTTGTCTTCAAATTTATTCAAAAATTCTTGTGGAATCTTCACTCCTTTTTTACTCTGATTTATTTTCATTACTATCCAAATAATAATCAATACTAAGGATATAAAAAGAAAGAACAAAGTAGCAACCTTTTCTAAAAAGCTAAATGTCTTAATAGTTTGCTTTGAATCTGAAATCCAAACGCCAAGAAAAATACCGAAAATTGTTAATGTTAATGAATTAAAAGCTGTAATAAATATTTCCCAATTTGCAGAATCTGCACGTATCAATTTAACAGTCATATCGCATGGTATAACAGCACCAGTACTAATTCTGCCTTTAGCTGAATCAGAATCCGAATTGTATTGCTGATTAACCTGCAAGCTATCAAATGTTTTAGCCTCATTAAAATCATCAACAATTCTTTCATTATCCAAAGGAGACGATGTTTTTCCTATCTCCGGTAATGAATTTTCTATGTATTCACGTTTAAATGCCATTACAATCCAACACTTTTAGAAATACTATCAATTTTTGTCCAAGTTAAAACCATTGCTTCTTTTACTAAACTTGGAATTATAGAACTTTGAATACTATTTGCGATATAAACATCTATATCGAGAAAAATCCCAGTATCTTCAAAATGGTCTGATTTAAAATTAAAGAAGTTATTTGCCTCATTTTTATGAATCGGACCGCATGTAAGGTTTATTTGAAATTTTCCAGATACTAAGTTTACTACAATTTGTAAGTCCTTTTCTTTATCTCCTACAAGTTGGCGCAATTCTTCAGTGAAGAATTTTTTATATAATTTATCATTAATCTCCTCAAATGTATTCGAGCAATTTAAGAAAGCTTTTGTTCTACAACCAAATCTTTGTAATTCTGGAATAGTATAGAATTGATTTTTCACAAGAGTTTTCCAAAATTGACCAGCTTTTTCTTCAAAATAATTCCTAGTATCAGGGTCAAATGTGTATAAACCTGCCGATTTATATCCAGCAAAAGCTCCAATTTTTTTTGGTGCTTCTGGGTCATCTCGAAACTGTACAACATTTGAGTCAATTTGCCAATGAGGAAATAATTCATTGGATTTAAAATGGTCTGCAACATAGCCACGAACATCAAGGAATCTACCACTTGCCTGATGTCTAATTTCCATGACATGTTCAGTTACAATCATTCTTTCTTTATTTTTACTCATATTTTTATATGTTTCAAATTCTCTGAATGTGATAATATATCTGATGTAAATTTGGCGCTAACGGTTTAACTATATGCAGTTGCCGACTGCGGGCGGTTTTCCTGTCGCACCGCACCGCCGCTCATGCGGGCTAAGTGCTTTGTTGTCCGAACGAAACCGGCAATTAATTATAGCGACGTGTTGGCGGTAGTTTTTATATTGTTTTTGAACTTGCATTATTCCACATAATATCAAATTGATTTACAAAAAAATCATACCATTTTGGTTCTCTGCTTTTATAAAAAACCAATTGAGGGCGATTCCTTGTAGGAATTAATTGAGTATAAAGTTCAAGTCTAACTACGCCACTCTCTTTATGCGAATCAGTAATAATAAGACTGTAAGCAGGTAAAAAATCAACAGTTTTAATTTCAATATTTTCAGGATATTTCTTTTGCAGTTGTTTTAGGCTATTAATAGTGTTGTTTATATTGCTTATATACATTACAATGTCGTTTATTTCATAAACAATATTAGTCGCAACCAATTTTGTTGCCTCACAATTAGGATCAAGTAAAAGAAACTTAAACACACAGCCTTCATTTGCTTTATCTTCAAATAGATTCATATATTCTGTAGTTAATCTAAATAATGAAGCACCTGAAATCTGAACGTTTTTTGTGTATTTCAATCTTTCTTCTAACGGTTGTAAATCTTTTCTTGTAATTATTATTTCATCTAGTGATGCTTTTCCCTCCTTTAACTTCATAAATTCATTTGTTTCAACAACATTTTTTTCAATGTTCTTCAACCGTATAAATCGTTCAATAAGCATTGACGTTGCGATAAGACAAAGTATAGTAATAGTCCATTCCAATAATTTGGAAACGCCATATGGTTCTTGCTGGTTTTTTATTACAACATAGGCACCAATAATAACAGTTAATATTGTTGGTACATTTTCAGTAATTAATAAAATTGTTTTCCAAAATTTCTTATTTTTCTGCATTTCTCCAGTTTTTAAGCATTGTCAAGGCTACATTAGTTTTAGCGTCTAATAAAATATTTTTTTTCTGGCATTTTATAAGTTCTCTTAACGAAACTTCCTTAGAACTAATTATTTCTTTTTCTTCGGGATTAAAATTTTCAAATTCCAATTCTGTTGCAACAAAAACATAAATCTTTTCATTAGTAAAATGAGGGGCAATAAGAAAAGTCCCAATTTGTTCTATTTTTTTTGCTTTATACCCAGTTTCCTCTTTTAATTCCCTAATCGCCGTATCAAGAATAGTTTCCTCTTTTTTCTTTTTCCCAGCCGGGAACTCAATTATGAAACTATTAATAGAAGCCCTATATTGTTCAAGAATAATCGTTTTACCCTTTGTTATTATGGGGATAATTAAAGCAACTTCTTCTCTCTCAATAAATTCAAATTCAATAATGCCAATATTTTCAAAATCAACAATTTGACTTACAACGCTCAAAGTTCGTCCTACATACTTTTGAATTTTCGATAGTATACTTATTTTCATCTTAATACTTTTTACAAATATAGCCTACCCAAATTTTTTGTCTGTCAATTTCATTTGTGTATAATGTTTTTTCTATTTTAAAATATTTTTTAACAAGATATTTAAAATCATTTTCTTTCCATTTTCTTCTGAATCTTTTTACTTTTAAACTATAATCATTTTTATAATAAAATCCTTCTTCTGTTACTTCCGAAATAGTTGTATTAATGAACAGCACTCCTGTTGTTTTTAACCATTGTTGAAACTTATTTAAAACATTATGTGCGTCACTTTCTTTGAATAAATGGATTAAAGCTCCAGCATAAATAATATCAAATTGCCCATTCAAAAAATTTATATCTAAAATATTTGAATTAATAAATATAGTTTTTGGCGATTTTTCTTTGGCATAATATGCTATATTAGAAGATAATTCTACAGCAATAGTTCGGTGTCCCTTGTTTTCAAACTCTTCGATTATTTCTCCTGAACCTGGGCCAATTTCAAGTATGGTAAAAGAAGTATTTTGAGGTAATAGGTTTAAAATATTACCAGTCAGATATGTAGGTGTTTCCTCATATCCACTTTTTATATCTCCTCTGGTTTTGTATTCATGACTCAGAGAGTCATAAGCCTTTCTATTGATTTCTATATAATTATTAAAACCTCTTTTTTGCAAATAAATCTCATTATTTAAAATTTGAATTATTTGAAAATTATTTTTAATAAAAAAATTTATTGCTTCTTCGTTAGTGCTTTTCGTTGAAACGTAGATATCATTAATTTCATTCTCAATTGCAAAGTTTTCGACATTGTCTAACAAAGCACTACCCAGTCCAAGATTCTTATATTTATCTGAAATAATAAATAAACTTATTTTTAGAATCTTATCTTCTTTAGTTGAAAAATCACAATTTTCACCAACTTCAATTTTTACGATGCAAGCGGCAATAATTTCATTCTCAACTATTGAAAACCAACAGTCACGATTCAAAGCTTTCTCCCACCATAAGTCGTGTTTGGGATAATCTTTCCTAATTCCATCAAATAAACTTGATTGAGCAAATTGATTTATGTCCTTAACAATTCCTTTCTGAATATTCATTTTTGTTTGTTACAAGTCCTTTAAAATTACCGCCAACATTTGTATAACCGCAATTGCGTTTATTTCCGTTTTGTCATTAGCAAATGGTCAAATTAATAATCATCAATTCCGAAATCTTAAATTCAACGCTTGCCTGTAACCTCCGGTTTTAATCCGGGCAGGCAAGGTTCAACATTCTTTTTTCCGCTCTCCCTGCCAGCTAAGTACTTGTAAGGCAGTCTACTTGATTATGCGCTGTGCTTATTTACATTCATTTTTCCATCTTTTATAGTAATCCTGTAATCCAGTCTTTTCTCCACCTTTAAAGAAACGACCACTATTTAATGTCTCAATTAATTTCTCTATATCTTTAGCATGTCTCGTATCCCAATTTAATTCTCTAACTAAATATGAACCAATAATATCTGCGTTTAATTCTGGTTCATACTTATGTAAAGCCTTAATAAAGGTTTTGGCTCTATCATTATCCATTTGGTATGATATTCCAGTTGACATATTTATTGAATCTGTCAATTGTTGCATTGCCAGTTTTACTATACAACTCGGTTCTGGAAATGATCCTTCTTTTTTTTCTTTGCCAGAAATCTCAATAGCATTCCAAGTTTTTATCCATTTATCTGTTAATTTCCTTAACCAAGGTATCGCAATAATATACTTTACAGAGTAATAATCATCAATTTTTAATATATCGTCAGAGTCAATCCCGCAACAAATAACAATATCTGATGCATTGCCATACATTACGTTTTTATAAGTCAACTTAGTCTCAAATTTAAATGGTACAGGGCAATCACTAAACTTCAAACCATTAAATAGTTTCTTAACTGTTTCTGGACCAAACAACCTATCAAACCAACCAGTATTTTGCTTTGTATGAATATAGAGAATTATTTTCTTTATCGCAGAATCCTTTTTTGCAAGTCCACATGCAAACTGCATTGCCAATTTATAAGCATTATCATCATTAGCTTCAGTATCAATGTAAAATTTTGTATCCATGATAATTTTATTTTAGACTTTATCTTGGGTTATAAAATCAATTAAATCAGTATTTGAATACGATGAACTAAAAGAAGGTTTTGCATAAGGTGAGTATCTTGAATATCTCGAATATCTACTGTATTTCGAATACTTCGAATACTCAGAGTATACAGAATAAGGACATTTCTCTTTTATCGAACCAACTCTGTAACCATGTAAATCATAAATAATCCCGTCAATATACCAACCAATATGCTTTCCTCTCCACCCATAAATCTTATCATCATATACATAGGCAACGGCATGTCCATCCCATGTATAAAATGAACATTCGTTTTCAACTGACAAATAAATCTGCGGATGTCCAGTTTTATTGTAAAATGTTATTTCCATATTTTCTAAGTTTAGTTAATTGTTGCTGGGCTGTCGTAGCATTGCGCATAACGTTTGTGTAACCACCAAATTCCGGTTATTTCGCAATTTTTATCTCTTTTTCGTTTACAAATATAAAAACATTTTAAATATCCAAATTATCTAAGGACTTTTTTATTTTACCGGTAACCGGCAGATAAAAATAAACCCCGTCAGTGTTTGTAAGTCCTGACGGGGGATATACATTAATCTGTCAGCACATGAGCTATTTACCCTTCGGTCTTTTCTCCTCCTTCATCCTCTTCTCCTTCATCCTTTTCTTCTTCTCCATTCTTGCCCCAACCCCCGATAATACGGGCATTCATATATTCGGTATAAAAATCGGGATATGATTTTTTATAGATCAGCATCAGCTTATCGAGGCGGCGGTAAAGCAAATCCATGGCCTGGTCGAATGTTGCCTCCATACGGTCGCCCAGGCTCTTCAGCAGCTTTTGTTTTTCACGGCTGTTGGGTAGCATGGTGATAAAGAGTTCAACCGCCGAATGTTGCTCGTCGAGCATCGCCTTGGTGATGCCATAAGGGATCAGTTGTTCGAGTAAGGGTTCAATAATTTCGTTAATGCCAAGCATACGCTGGGCGAATACCAGTTCGCTGCCTTTCTTCAGTTCGTTTTCGGAATAATCTACTTTTTGCCATAGCTCGGTGTTATGGGTATCGGTAGCATAAGCCGACGTGGCTCCGCACAACGGAAGAGAGAGGTCAATACTTAGTGTTTTTTGATTATTTTTCGCTTCAGCCGAAGGTTTTTTCAGGATTTCATGTCGTTTTACCTGCTCTTCTATCTGTTGTTTTTGGAGAGTCAATTCGCCAACGGCTGTGGTAAACGGAAGCGACGATGTCCAGATTGATATCCTGCCCTGCAATACCATTAACAGGGTTTCTATCATTTTTAATTTGTTGATTAGTGATTTTTTCATGGAATTTTTTTTAAGTGATAATTTTATGGAATAGATGATGATTTTTTTGCGCTGTACAGCATTGCAAATTGATGTATTTGTATCATTATGATGATTTTAGTAGGAAACTTCTACAAAGTTACTAAATCTGATTACAGCAAGTATGTTTTTTGCAAATAATTTTATTAACAGTTTACGAAAAGATATTAACAATTTTATCCGGATTTGCCGAAAACCTTTTTGTGTATTGGGTTTCTCCCTTTGGCCGGAATAAGGTAGTCCTGAGAGAAGAAGGGGAGGGCAAGGGTAGAATCCAATTTTCCGGGACATCTCCGGGAACGGATTGGGAAAACCGGGGAAAGTCAACCTCATTCAGGATTTATTGAAATACTGTCAACTTTTTCAGCAAACTCACCCCCGGCCCCTCTCTTGGGAAGAGAGGGGAGAGAATGGTGGAAGAAGGAAAGGTTTGTTTTTTAATTTGTTTTTTTATTTATCAGCTTTTTTCAATTTTCAACTAATGCTGATTCCTTATGTGCCCCTCACTTTTCAAGGGAGGGGTTGGGGAGGGTTTGTTTCCAAACCGGGGAAAGTCAACTCTATTCAGGATTTATTGAAATACTGTCAACTTTTTTTAGGACGAGACAGGTCCAATTTTCCGAGGCTTCTCCGGGAACAGGTTAGAAAAAACCGGGGAAAGTCAACCTCATTCAGGACGGAATACTCTGTGGTCCTCCGTGATCCCGATAGTTATCGGGACTCCGTGGCTCTCTGCGTAATTAACATATTATAACACTGAGCTACACAGAGAATGCACAGGGTGGCACAGAGAAGTTTTCAACCTCTGATTCGCTTTTAGTATCTGCGTCTATCCGCTTTATCCGTAGCATCCGCATCCTATTCTTTTTAACATCTCTTGTTTTGTATTTGAAAAGTCCCGGTTTTGATTTAAAACTGACTAAATGGCATTTGAAGAGGCTTTAACCACATTTAAAATGTATTTATTTTTATTTAATAAGGGAGTGTAAAACGAACTGTGTCATAAAAATTTTCAGTACTTTTGTTTGTCGGGATAAACGGACACTGGCTCTGCTGAGGAGCAACCAGTGAAGGGATAAACCCGACCGACGGAATAATTATCCTAA
>Ga0183096_1000805_pt1 | contig 33774 bp, 44 predicted proteins | sample Biomet5_FD_127791 | JGI IMG/M metagenome (GOLD analysis project Ga0183096, IMG submission 127791) | Microbial communities from bioreactor (seeded with sewage sludge) at LBNL, California, USA - Biofuel metagenome 5 (version 2) (version 3) | ecosystem: Engineered > Bioreactor > Anaerobic >... | reverse complement strand
AATCGGTTTACCGCTCGGAAATTTACCGGCTGATTATGGAAACCGAAGGCGTGAGTCTGATACAGAAAATTAATATTTCTTCCCAAAACGGGGCAAACCTGGACGAAAATGGAGACCTGATACTGACTTCAAGGACAGCTACGGTTTATTCCGGAGAGCACTCGGTGGAAATAAAGGCCTTTTGAAAAACAATCTTTTTCAAAAAAGGCTTGCCCGCAAACCTTTTCAAAAAAGGTTTGATCGAAAACGACATGACGGCGTGATCAACCGGCGCAACGGTTGATAGAAAAGCCTTTTTTTAAAAGGCTTGGTAGGGAGAAAGGAGCATGCAGGAGAGTAAGTATAAAAGGATCAATACAAAGTCCCTTTTCGGAGAGTTCAAAAGTGGACTTGAAAACCTGAAACTGACAGAAGAAGGGCTTCGCCTGACCCGCAGGGGACTCTATAAGCCAGGGGACGATATCCTCAATGAACCTGACATGGAAATGCGGGATGTTGATACCGATGAATGTGATGTCGTTTATGTCCTTGACAGAAAGAGCGCCTCTATTCTTACCTGCCACCAGGATTTTGAAAAGCTCCGATTTCCTGCTTACGTGTCAGGAGCTCTTGCTTCGGTACTTAAAGCTCCTGAAGGCATAACTGTCGATGAAAACTCGGTTTATGTAATCGGCACATTAAGAGTTCCTGATGGGGAGAAAAAAGAAGCTCTTGTTGCCTTTGGAAAAAAAGACCTTAAAATCCTCTGGACGGTTGCTGAAGGGCCTGATGGGCTCACCCTTACAGACCTCATTGATCTTGATATGGATTCTGCCGGAAACCTGTACGTCCTTGAAAAAGGCAGACACCGAGTTCTCAAACTCTCCCTTTCCAGCAGAGAAAGGGGTTTTTCCGAAGTAGGAGGGGTCGAGTTACAGGAGCCAGAAAATATCTATGTTGATACTGAAGGGAAGCTGCAGATTTTTGACAGTAAGGCAGGATATTTTGTACTTGGAACAAATGGTATTGCAGAAAAAATGGACATTACCTCCTCCATGCAGGGAATGGTTAACAGAAGGCGGGCTCATGACTCAAAAAATAACATGTACCTTATCAGCGAGACCGGAACAAGGCTGCGACTCCTCGAATATATTGAGGAATATAGCCCTGACTCTGAAGGGGTTTTCAAAGGAACGTACATCTCAAAGCCCGTGGACAGTCAGGTCCAGAAGACCAGATGGTATCGTTTCATGCTGGAAGGCAGTTTTCCCAGAGGGACAAAGGTCGAATTTCATTACTACATATCGGATGAATTTCTGGACGAAAATGAGTTGAGAGAACTTCATGAGAAATGGGAGGAAGGGCTTCCAGGGAGTTCGGTTGTCCAGGGAGAGACAGAAAGGGATGCACTCTTCCGGACAGAATGTGAAGGGCGTTATCTCTGGTTCAGGATCACCCTTGTAGGGACTGAAAAGCTCTCACCGGAGGTGTCTGCGGTCACAATTTTTTTCCCAAAGGTTTCCTATCTGGAATACCTGCCTTCAGTTTACAGTGAAAATCCTGCAAACAGGAATTTTCTTGATCGTTTTCTTGCTATTTTCGAGAGCCTTTTTTTTGAAATTGATTTTACAATTGACCATCTGGGTAGGTGGTTTGATGCTTCAGGCACTCCCCCGGAATTTCTGGAGTGGTTGTCGAGCTGGGTAGCCGCCAATCAGGGAAGAGGAGAAAGGATAACCCGAAAAAAAGTTTCGGAGGCAAAGCAGAGGGAGTTAATTTTCCAGGCGGTTTCAATGTACCGGGAAAGAGGGACTCGGCAAGGGCTTGAAGATCTCATTTTCCTGTACACCGGGAAGAAACCAATCATAATTGAAAATCTCCCTGCAGGCTGCATAAAAAGAAGATCTGGATATGAAAATCGAAAGGAAAATAAAAGGCATGAGCGCCAGAAAGGGGATAATTCAAAGAATGAGAGCCCGAAGAAAAACAGAAATCCTGAACAAAAAAAGTTTCTCTTTTTCCCTTCGGAAGAAGCAAGAGTGAAACGTCCTGATGGAAAAGGAAACGGCAGGAAGGAAGATTCCCTGCATGATGTCCTCTATGGAGGAGAAAATTTCAGTTTTGTCGTTTTATTCGAAGAAAAACCGGAAGAAGCTGAGCTGGAACTTATAAAGGATATAATAGAAGAAGAGAAGCCGGCCTATACGACCTACAGAATAAAGGTGCTCGAACCCTGGTTCTATCTGGATGGCCATACTTACCTGGGTAAAAATACAATGTTAAGACGCCCCGAGTTCCTGCTTGGCAAAAGCTCTGTTCTGGGCAGAGATACCGCGCTAGGAGTGGAAAAAAGCCCTGATATTGCTGACAGAGATGAAAATCATGCTCACAATCGGACAGGTTACTTCCAGTAAATGTCTGGAAGGCTACTTTCAGTAAAGGTATGGATTATTTTTAAAGGAGATTTGGACATGTTAGAAAATGGAGAGGAAAAAGAGGAATTCGCACTGCATCAGTTCCAGAGGAACAGGTATTTTTATGGAAAACTGATGACTGTCAGGGATTTCGAGCTCGAGCAGGAATATTTTAATGGGAAGCGTTATTTGCTTAACAGGCTAATTCACGGCAAAGGCCTCTTATGCGGGTTCTCTAACCTTGAACTGTTTACGGAAGGCTCGGATGAGGTAAAGATAAGATTCAGAGATGGGGGCATAGCCCTGGATGCCCTGGGAAGGGAAATCGTTGTTCCCATAGATATGGAGAAAAAGGTTTTGACCGGGGACGGAATTCCCTTAAAGAAGCCGGAATTCATAAGTCCAACCTACCTTTTTCTAAAGTACAGCTCTGCCCCTTCCGAATTTGTAAGAGCGGCTTCAAACCCTCTGAGTTGTGAGGAGATTACCTGCCCAAACAGAATCCTGGAAGATTTTGAGGTAATTGCAACCTTTGAGTATCCGACAGAGAACGAAAATAAAAAATTATCCGTATCATGTACGGCATGCGAAGAAGCCGATGAGAAAATCTTCTTTGCCGCAGTCAATGACGACCTCTCGATCAATGAAGAAGAAAACTCCCACAGGCATTCTCTCCAGACCCGGAGTGAAGAAGCCGCAATGAAAACAAGTGCAACAGGGGTTGTGTACTTCAAGCAGCCCACTGTAAATTCCATCACCTCTTCCCTTATTGATCCCAAACTGGGCACAGGACCGATTTTCGTTCAACTGGGCCTGGAAACGGAAGAAAACCAGATCCTGACAGGGTATGCCGGGGCTGGCATGAAAAACGGTTATTCCGGGCTCCAGCTCCAAACTACTCTTGATCCTTCCTCAGGCAAGTTCAGCGTACAGGTAACTTTCGAAGATGAAAGCGAGAGGAGATCGGTCAGGGTTCGCTGGTGGGCTTCAAGGGCTGATACACGCTACAGGACTGAAGAAGTCAAATCCGATGTTATTCTAACAAAATACAGGTTTGTATCCGATCCGGATGTCAAAGTAAAGCTCGTGGAAAACGGCCTGTGTGAATCCGGGGCCAAGAACTGCATTGAGTCCGGAGTCATACGCGGAGGAGACCATTATGCCAGGATAGGAAATGATGTTGCCCTGAACGGAAACCCGAAAAAACTGGCCGAAATCGTCAGGGAACAACAGAATAAAGACGAAACGAAACAACTTTACACGGAATGGGAAGTCGGTGGTGGCTGGATCCTGAAAGTGGAGAACTTCGACAGCACGTTAAAGCCTCCGGTAGTCGAAATTAAACTCTATTTCGAAAACGAAGAACTGAAGTCCTTCGAAGTCTCGAAGGGGGACCTTATCACCTACTGCGAAGACATTGCAGGAGAAACCGGAGTGCCGCTCTTTGTGACTTATGTCGATGATATATATATTCCGGGAATTAAGAGTCTGATCGGGAAAGAAGCAAAGGTCATTTTAAAATACACCTGGGCAATATCAAAAAATATCAGAATTCTTGATTAAAATCCTGATAGAAAAAATGGGAAAGAAAAGGAAATTGAGTTAAAAAAAGGATACTGAATTTTTCCTTTTCTTCAAGTCTCATTTTATAACTCATTAAGCTGTATGATATATCAGGATCCTATCCCAAAAGTTACTTTACTCTTAATCATTGGGAATTCTCAGAATTATTTTCATGATCATGAGCTTGATTGATTATTCAAAATACAAGGTATAGGAAGCAAATTTCAAGTTTTGGGATGAACTCCAGGTTAATCAGGTTATGAATTCTTCTTGTTTCTCCATTTCGGATTTTCGAGGAAGCCATCTCTTTCTTGATAAGGACAGTTAATTTTCCTGATTTATTTATCTTCAACTGAATATGAAACAGATTCAGGCTGAGCTGAAGTAGAAGAAAGCTTTCTTCTTAAGAATTCTCCAATCTTAAATTCTCCTTTGTAAAATGGGATTGCGATCAGGTGAATAATTAGAGATAGAATTATAACGTTTAACATGCCAATCAAAATCGACAGATAGGGAACTCCAAAATGCTGTTTTGTCTCATATTCGTGATATAACATGTTAAAATACATATTTGAAAGCCAATCCATACTGCTCACAATGGGAATATCCCAGGGGCACCTTCCGAATACGAACCACAGGTACATTCCAGTCACAAAAATAAAGGTTCCTGTTAAGGAGTTTACCGATTTCAGGTAGAAAGGTTTCATTCCAAACAGAGCGATTTTTATAGGAACATTATTTTTCGTATAAGTAAAGTAGAAAATTATCAATCCAAGAACGGATAAAAAAATTCCCCAATTCTGTAAATTTCCTATTATGGGATAGGAAACTAAATTCTTCGGATCTCTTATTATCAATATACTTGTGTTTTTATTATTTGATGATGATCTATTTCCATCGAGAGGATCCCAGTAAAAACCACTGGCGTTAATCTCATTTTCGCCTATATGATTCTGATTCCATTGATGAGCAAAGTTCCCAGCTGAAATAACTGCATAAGTCTCATGAATAGTTTTATTACTCTTAATCGTAAAGTTATTATCAGTACTCAAACTATTATCACTATTACTGTCACCCCAATCAATTTCAGTAGTGGTTTCCTTTATAGTCCGGCTATCTTCACTTGTAAGGTTATCTGTATTAATAAAAGTGGCATTGAGAGTGACATTGAAAGAATAACCGTTACCTACATACCCACAGTATATATCACTGGAGTTGGACGAATTCTCACTGTTCTCTGTAAAATTAGCTGGAATTAAAACGTTATAAGTTTTATTGCAACCAGAGCCTTCGTTGTCTTCCAGCATGAGAAAATTCTGAACTTTTATTGTGCAATTGTCTCTGATCTCAACAGGAGCCCAGTAAGAAACGTTTATAGGATCTTCACCCTTAAACACTCCTACAGAGACGTAATAGGTACCGTTTTTATTCCATATATGGGTACAATTTGAAAGGCTTATGGTATTATTTATAGGGCGATGATGAGTTGTATTGTTCATTTCGACAGGAGTAAAATCATTTGGATCACTCTTACAATTCCAGTAAAATACCATAGTCATATCATCTGAAAATAAAGAACGATTGTATTCCGTGGTAAAATTATAAAGCTTGCCTGGATATCCCCAGATTTTATATTCACTTACCGGCGAACTTAGGCCATCCCAGTGATGAGTGTATTTACTTTCGTTAAATGAATAATTTGTAGGGACTTCTGCGCTTCCCAACCCTACAAATCCTACAGTAAAAAAAAGAAAGACAAGAAAAAGCGAGCAGGCTGAGCGCAGATTTTTCGTCATACAACTATTTAACAAGTTTAATAAACATATAAAGATTTGGTTTATCTTCATAATACTGTTTTTTTTAAAGTTTTTAGAAATAGACAACTTGCATGGATCAGCCTAAAAATCGAAGAAAATTTATAAAGATATAAAGGCTATTTATAATGTAAAGAATTCCGTACCATTAGAACCTCAAGTTTGTTCAGTTTTTTATTCACGATATTTCAAGTCAAAGTATTATCACTCATAAATTAATATAGCATATTGATGTATGAAAATTCTCATCCCAGCCGCATTAAGCCAATTAAAGCCCTTACCTTTGGGGAAGCCCTTTTTGATATTATCAGAGGTTCAGCCCACCTTGGAGGAGCTCCGCTGAACCTTGCAGCCCATCTTGCAAAACTGGGAGCAAAACCGGCTGTGATCACGGCAGTCGGAAGAGATGAACTTGGAAAAAGCCTGCTTGCCAGGGCTAAAGCAATGGGGATTGACACCTCTTACATCTTAATTGATAAAAAAAGGCCTACAGGAACGGTTACTGTTCAACTTCAGGCTGAAGGAATTCCGGTTTTCACGATTAACAAAGGCGTTGCCTGGGATGCAATTACACCGGGAGAAAAGGATTTTGAGGCTCTTTCCAGGGAAGAATGGGATGTTTTCTGCTTTGGAACCCTTGCCCAGAGGACGGAAGAAAACCGAAAAACTCTGGAAAGGCTATTTTCGGAAATAAAATCAAAATATTTTTTTTATGATGTAAATTTGAGGACAGGGAATTACAAAAAAGAATGGATACTGTCTTCGCTAGAACATACAACGATTTTAAAGCTGAATGAGGAAGAAGCCGCCACTATTTCCTGCATGCTTTCTGGCACTCCCGGCACCTGCAAACCTCTTACTTCTTACAAAGCTTTCTGCCGCCTGGTTACTGAAAAATATCCTGAAATTTCCGTGATCTGCATATCAAGAGGGCCCGGAGGAGCCGCTGTTTATCATAAAGGCGTTTATGAGGAGGTAAAAACCACTCCTGTCGAGGTTGCAGACACTGTCGGAGCCGGAGACGCCTTTTCCGCAGGCTTTCTGTACACCTTCCTCTCAGGGTACGGAGTTTCAAAAGCTGCTTCAATCGCCTGCATCCTTGGAACGTATGTTGCATCAAAACCAGGTTCGGTTCCTGATTATTCAAAAGAGCTTATGAAAGAACTCAGGGCTCAAGGATTAAATCTGAGCTTGATCAAAAATTAAATTTGAATTTGATCAAAACCTGAGCTTGATTATGAATGACCAAGTTAAGTGAACTCAATTAAAAATTAAGGAAAAATAGTTATAAAATAGATTGAACTTCTCGGCATCACAATCTTTTAGAATGGAATTCCCCACAGAGGGTACCACTTTTCTACATTTTCTTCGATAGGCATTTCCCTTTCCATTTCCGATCTCAACTTAAATTCAAAGGGGCTGTCTCTCTGCTTGCCGGAAAGTGGGATAAAGGGATAATAAGTTCCCTGCTTAAAATTGTAGATCCAGTAAACAGTTTCTCCGCGGCCAGATTTTCCGGCTTCGGGTTCACTGTCAAACCTGTAAATGGCACAGAGAAGCTGCCCGCCAAAGCCGCGTTCTTCAAGGGTTTCACTTACAAGGTGAATGTTTGCAACAAGGTCTTCTAAATCCGGGTCTTTAAAAATAGCCCACAGGAAATTGAACTCGTCTTTTTCCAGCCTGAACTCGGTTTCTGTTTCTTTTGAACTGTATTCCAGAAGCTCCTGGATCTCTTTTCGTGTAGATTCGTACGCTGAAGCCCCTATTGGCTTAAAGCAGATTCCTGCCGATCCTGAGGGTTTTAAACCGAGATTGCTTTCCAGAGTGATACTGGCTGTAGACATTGCAAATAGTTTCTCACTTTTTGCTTTTGGAAGCGTACTCTTCCCGAGAACTGCGTCCACTAAATCACGAAGACCCATTTAGTTTCTCCTTATTAAGTGCGTCCTTAATTCGTATTATGAATTCGTTTTTTTGATTCGTGCCTGTTAATGAGGGTTTATGACCTGGATTTGTCCTATAACTAGAATTCTCCCTGTGACAAGGATTTGTCCTATAACTAAAATTCTCCCTGTGACAAGGATTTGTCCTATAACTAAAATTCTCCCTGTGACAAGGATTTGCCCTGTGACCTGGATTTTACTAGTACACCAGGTTAGCCCAGATCCTGCTGCATCTGTTCAAGTTTGGCTATTCTTTTTTCCACAGACGGGTGAGTGGAAAACAGATCCATTATGGAAGAGCCTGAGATTGCAGGAATGATGAAAAAGGCATTCATTCCTTCTACTGACCTGAGGTCTTCGCTCGGGACCCTGGCCATGACTCCGCTTATCTTCATTAAAGCCGATGCAAGGTTCGACGGCTGTCCGGTAATAATGGCTGCACCCCTGTCTGCGGCATATTCCCTGTAGCGGGAAAGGGCTCGAATAAGTAGGAAACTGATAGCCCAGACTGCAAGTGAAACTAGCCAGACAAGCAAAACGCCTCCGCCTTCTTTTTTCCTGTCTCCTCCCATATCTCCAAAGTAGAGGACGTAACGGGCGAAGTAAAAAGCCAGAGTTGAGATGAAACTGGCAATTGTCATGATAGCCATATCCCTATTCTTGACATGGGTAAGTTCGTGAGCAAGCACGGCCTCAAGTTCGGCTGGAGAGAGTTTGTCCATAATTCCTGTTGTAACTGCAACAACAGCGTTGTTCTGGTTTCGGCCTGTTGCAAAAGCATTCGGAATCTGAGTCCTGACAATCGCCACCTGCGGTTTCGGGAGATCAGCTATTGCGCAGAGCCGCGTAATTATCCCATGCAGTTGTGGGGCTTCGCTTTCAGAAACGATCTGTGCGCCGGTTGACCACAGCACCAGTTTATCCGAGTAAAAGTACTGGATGGCCATGAAAGAGCCTACAAAAAGCATCATGACCACTGTTGGAGTCCCGTTGTACGAGAGAAACACCAGGAATAAAAAGTAAACTGCTGCCAGAAGAAACATCGTGAAAATCATCCGTCCCTGAAGTCCCAAATCTCGTTCCCACTTTCGTTTCATTGATTACTGCTCCTGAATATGATTTATGTAGTATAATTTATGTGTTGAATTATGCTTAGGCACGATTTCAATCGATTACTTCTGAAGTAAAGTGCTGTTGCAGTGAATTGCAACTGAAGTAAATTGCGATTATAGTTCGTTATATGCAGTTCAAGTTAAGCGCGCTTTAAATGATTATTAAGTCTGAGTTTAAATTATAATTAAACCTATGTTAAATGAAATATTAAAGTTACAAATATTAAATCTGAAGATATCAAACATACTGATATTAAACTTATAAATATAGCTTCCGTTAAATGGAAACCAAGTCTGATTGAGTGTACTTATAAGTGTTGACCTTATAAGTGTCGACCTTATAAGTGTTGACCTGTAAATCAAAGAAGGCTGAGCATAATATGAAAAACTTTTTTAAGACTATGAAAAACTTTTATTAAAACTTGGGTAAGGATTACGAAGGTATAACATGACTGTTAGATCCCAGAGAATGCGGTAAAGCTCCTTTTTAACTAGAAATCCTGATATGTAAAATAGTAAAAGAAGGAAGTCTCGCCTTCACTCTCGGTCATGATCATGAGCGGCTCTTCGCACCAATGAGGTATAAAAACCACCCGTTAATAAAAAGAGCCTATAGATACCGAAAAAATGCCGTGTCAATTACTTTTAGACAGGTCCAGAGAATCATAATTTCTTCTAAATATGCGGTGACTTACAGCCAAAATATATTCAAGCTTAACTTATAAAAGCTATAGTTGTTTTTTAGAAAAAAGCTAAGAAATTAACGCTGAGGGGGAGAACTGAACTTTCTAAAGTTCAAATCCCCGCCCCGCGCCTCACTCATTAGCTGAATTGAAGTAAACCCTTTAACGTTCTGGAGAAGGTCGAGAACGAACTTTGAAAAAAGTTTTCCTTCTCTCAGCCCAGGGACCTGTTACCAGCAGGCCTACAAAACAGCTATAATACTTATTATATTTCCTCATGATAAATAAGCTTTTATACGAAAAAATACCAACTAAAGTTTAGCTAAGAACTTTACCAGAGTTCCTAGACTACTGAATGAGAACGAACAATGAGAAATACACCAACTGATAGCGTCAGCTCTCAAACAACTTCCAACAGTAACGCAAATGAACGCCCAAACTCTTTCCTAGAGTTTCATGAAAGAATTGTAACATGTTGTCCTGTCTGCGGGTCACCTAGCATATACAAACATTCACGCTCAAAAATATACACTTGCAGGCACTGTAAAGCATCTTTCACAGACCCAGCTACAACTAAAAACTTCACAAAAAACCGTGGTATCGGAAAACGCCCATCAATTTTCAAGGTCAAGGAGGCGCAGGCATGAACCACAAAATCGCTCTCCCTTACAAATACGAACTCTGCGAAATCTGCAGACAGGTTCATGTCCCGGTAACTGCTCCACTCGTAAACGGAAAGCGTCTTTGCTCCGGCTGCGCTCCGATTGAATACGGTTCACTCAATCAAAAATCAGCATACAGCCGTGAATATACAAAAGCTCAAAATGCACACCTGCGGTACATCAACGCTCGAAACCTCCAACATGCACAGGGGGCGGTCTAAATGTCCGCTTCTACTGGCATATACTCTGTTCTCTGCCTCCTGGACCTTACAGCCCTCATGCTCTGGTGCTGCTTCTGTCTCCTTAAGGGGGTGGGGCTGTGAGATCCTTCACCCACAAAACCAGACAAGAAACGCTCAAATCTCACCTAACCGAGCTTCAACTTCCAAAAACAGAACGCATAAGAAACCTGTTTCAGACTCCAAACCTGGAACTCTTCTACCAAACCAACCTCCCGGAGGTGACACAATGATCTGTCCAGTTTGCAAATTCAACGGCCAGCCGCACGAAGAGCGCAGAAACGTAGAAACTCTTCACTCCTGCCCTCAATGCGGGGTTCTTCTCAAAGCTGAACCAACGGTCACACGCGCAAAACCTCAAGACCTTCAAACCTTTCTGGAGGCGTTGCAAAATGCAGCCTAACATCTGCCAAATCTTCCTCCAAAGCGTAGACCTTCACAAAATAGGTCTCACAGAAAAAGCCAGGATCTACAGAGAATTTGCATACGCATATGTTTCGCAGGGGGTGAGGCAGTGACCCCCAACGAACCTGATACTATCCTACTATGCCCAGGAGGGGACGACCCGAAACCCTGCGCAATATGCAACGCTCCGGTGTACTCTGAACTGCAGCAAGTCTTCACAGAAGACACCTACGGATTAGTGCTTTGCTGTGACTGTGAATTCTCCTTCTTCTGGGAAGCCTACATAAAGCTCAAACAAGGCTTCCCAGAAGAAGCCAGGATATACAGGGATTTTGCTTACCTGCACGTTCCGGAGGCAGGGCAATGAACTACCAGGCTTCACACTCTCGTTTCTCTATAGAGCTCCTAACAACCATCTGCGGACTCTCTGGAGTAATCCTCCTTTCTGAAGGCAACACTCTAGTATCTCAGGGTTTCTTCTGCATATCAAACCCCTTGCTCGCTCTAACCTCCTGGGCTGCAGGTGCAAAAACCACAGCCTTCCTCTTCTTAATTTATTGGGCATTCTCTATCCGTGGTGTCCTTCTCTGCCTGGGGGTGCTCTAAGTGACCACCGAATCACAGACCGCAGCAGCTCAAAACGGCTGCAACATGGAGCGCATTATACAACAACTATACCCAGGCGCAAAGCTCGAATACACAGGCCTGATAGATGCAACAATAGACGGGGTAAGAATAGAAATTAAATCCTGTCAGGATCACGTCAAAGGCTCCAGTACATCAGGCGGTACACGCTCAGGACGTTTCGTATTCAGCGAAGAGCAACACAAGGCGCTCATTGAAAACTCAGGGGAATATATTTTCCTGGTCCACACTGCCGGAGTCCCCTTCCTATTTTTCAGAGTCCCGGCCAGAAACGTTCCACTATCCGAATTCTCAGGAATAAAAAGCGTATGCTGGAAAACCATCATAACGGGGGCTGTAGCATGAACCTTCACTCTTCTGATATTCGGCCTGAAATCTTAGGATTTGCTGCGGCAATGGAACGGACAATGAGAAAGCACGATCCAGAAAAAGGCGATTCATGGACAGACTGTGATCTTGAATTCCTAATCACCAAACTCAAAGAAGAGTTTGGAGAAGTCATCACTTCCATTGATAGTGAGCAGTCCCCAAAAATATCAAAAGACACCATAGACGAACTTGTAGACCTTGCAAACATCGCTATGATGTTAAGGTATCGGGGTATACTTTCGGGGGCTTTAAAGTGAGACGCAATAGCCTTGGTCTTATCCCTGCCTCCTACTGGCTCCTTCTGGAAGAAGAACAAGAAGAAGTTTCCAGCCTCATGAAAATCTACAATGCAAACTCAATAGGCGAGACTTTCAGCAACCCTGAAACCTTTTACAACCAGGTCCTAAGAGGTCCACGGGCTTCCACTATAGCCGTCAAGGTGGTGCACTAAATGCCTTCTTCTCTTATTTTCTCGCACTGTAAACGATGCGGCCGGAAAATCTCAAATCCCAAAGCTCAGGCTATCGGATACGGTAAGACTTGTTTCCGCCGGTATCAAGCAGAACAAGCACTTAAAAACGGAATGGCAAAAGGCGAGCAGGGTCAGGAATCCCTAATCTCCTTTATTTTCTAAACTCTCACTCTTTTTATTTTTTCTAAATGCAAAATATAGGGGGTTCCTGCGCTCATGTCTCTCTCATCTTCTCAACAGAAGACTATCCAGGATTTCTGTCTAAACGAACCAAAGACAGTATCTCAAATAGCCTCAAAACTCTTGCTCGAAGGTAAAAGCGCCATCATGCAGCTTTACAACTTTTTCAAAACCAAGACAGCAAAAACATTATTCTATATAGAAAACTCAGACGGGTTTCTATGGATACGAACAAATCCACTTTTTTTTATCCCAAAAAAGCTAGACTTGATACATCAAGAGCAAAGTTCACCAGATACCAAAATCGACAGCGGCAAAGCCTACAAAAAATTAGAAGGGTTGAAAAGGACCTGCCCGGAAAAAACCGAAGCTGCATTAATATTAAACAGGGTAAATAAATTCTGTTACTACGACAACGAAAAAAAAGAATTCACATACCTTAACACAGCAAAAGACGACATAGATAAGCTTTTTTCGGCATACTGCAACCGCGTAAAGCTTGAAAGAATCGTCGTAACCTGCGCCCCAGACGGCAACCCGGTATTCTCTCACGACATGGTACTTCCCTACAAAACCCGTTTCACAGACCCAGCCAGACAGCAGGAAGTAATCGAAGGCTTCCGGGCAGCCTACAAAAAAGCCAGTAAAAAACACATGAAAGGCGTATTTCTAACCTTAACCTCGCAGCCTAATAAAAATAAATCCCTCTGGGAAATCAACCAGACCACAAAGCAAGCCTGGGGACTATTCACCAAATTCCTTAACAGAACCCTCCCAGCTCGGGCAGAGTGGATAAAAACTGCAGAATTCCAACAAAATGGAATGCTCCACTACCATATAATGATATTTGGGATAAACTGGCTCTGTCATAAAAGCGTAATTCAGTACGCATGGAGGCACTACGGAGGCGGCTCCATCCTAGACATCCATACAATCCGCCAGGACTACACAGGCTGGCACTGGTCAAGGTCCCGCCCTTCTGATGCCGCAGGCAAACAGCCAGGCGACCACCTACAAAGCTATCTAGAAAAATCAATGAGTCCTCAACACGGGGCTATGTATTGGGCTACAGGAATACAAGCCTGGACCTGTTCAAAATCTCTTCTTCCAGAAAAGCCCAAAGCTCCAGAAAGTAAGCCTCTCAGAAGCCCTAAGAAGCATTATTTTTTGAAGGGCGTACTTAGTGCCTTAACGGGCTTTAGATCGTCCCACCGGAAGGACAGTCTTAGCCTCTTCGCGGTCAATACAGCCCAAGAAAAGCCCAACAAGCCCAAAAAAGAAAAACCGCCCGAACCTGAAAAACTAAACCTCTCCTTTACCACAGCCAGCCAGATAACAAAAGCTTATCTTATCTCTTCCAGGGGGGTCTAACTTTGAAACTATCTAATGCAATGGCTTTCTCCAGATATACCAAGAAACAAGCTTCGGATCGCGAATACCTCAAAAATTATCAGTCACAAAATATGAAACACTTTGAGCTGACCGACTACATAGAACATGATCCTGACCCCGTAATCTCAGTAACAAACCTTAAACTAAACACAGCAACAGGAAAAATAACTATAGCCTGTTTCCTCCGTTCGCGCAGCTCAGAATACATATACCCAACCAAACACTTCAAAAAACCCTCTAATCCTGCGCTCCTCTCTCATCTCGAGCAAATAGACAGAGCGACAAACTCCGAAGTACACCTAACGACACTGGCTCAAAAGCTCAGGGGGCTTTAACCTGGCTGCTAAATCAAGATCCAACATAGAGCCAGCAAAAGGGCACTACAACACAAAAATGAAATATCCGGGTCCTGAAGCTTATCACTTTCCTGCAGGTCCCTCCCATATTTCGCCCTGCATGTCTGACTATTGGCGCAGTATCCAAATAAGGCAGGGAACAAAAAGGCAAGATCCAGAACACGACGAAAAACCCGAAGAAGAAGAGGAAAGCGAAAACAGCACAAGGGCAGAATATGCCGAAGAAAGCTGTATCATTCTTGGAAGTGTTTAATATGATACAAATAGGAAACTGCATAGACTTAATGAAAAATTACCCTGACAATTATTTTGATATAGTTTTTACATCTCCTCCCTTCAAAGACGAAGATGTAGACGGCGATTACTGGACCTTTTATAATGAGTTTTTCCAGCAGGCCTATAGAGTAGCCGGAAAGGTCCTTATAATCATCCACTCAGCCACCAAAATGAACGAACATATACGGCGCTATCCTCCAAAAAGAGTTCTGATCTGGGGAAAGGGGATAATAGCGGCATCATGGCGATATAATCCAATATACGTATACCAAAAAACCGAAGAGTACAAAGTCAATAAGTATATCTGGTGTGACTGCTTCGGAGTAGAACCAATAAAAGGAAACGTAAAGGTCCATAAATACCAAGATCCTGTTATCCTCTATACAACAATTTTAAGCATGTTCACAGGCTGCACGTCTGTACTAGATCCCTTTTGCGGGTCCGGTACAACTTTACAGGCCTGCAGATATCTGACGAACAAAGGAGACATCAAAGAAGGACACGGAATGGAGATTAACAGCTCATATCTTCCTTTAATTAATCGCGGGACATCTCCATCATTAGACTCTTTTATTTTCCCATAAACGACCGTCTGACGGTCCCAAAAAGGTACAAAAAACTTTATATAGATTAGGTCCCATAAAAGGGTATATGGGAAAAATGGAACAAAACAAAGTAAAACTCGGATATGCCCGAGTTTCAACAGAAAAACAAGACATCAACAACCAGAAAAATGAGCTATTAAAATCAGGAATCGCACCGGAAAACCTCTATGATGATATAGGCGTATCCGGCACAGTACCCGCAAAAAAACGAAAAGGATTTAAAAAAGTATTCGACAGAATCCAGCGCAGGGAAGTAGAAGAGCTATACATCTTTGAGCTCTCCAGGCTTGGAAGAACCTCCGGAGAGTCAATACAGCTCTTCATTGAAATTGAGCAGCTAGGATGTAAAATAATTTCCCTGTCTCCTAACGAAACCTGGACAAAAATAACCGACATTCCAGGAATCAGAAATATATTTTCCTCAATGTTCGCATGGTTCGCAGACATTGAACGAAACAGTATTTCCGAGCGTACAAAATTAGGACTACAAAGAGCACGAGATGAAGGTAAACATTTAGGCAGGCCCTACAAAGAGCCCTCAAGAAAAGCCTACGACAAAATCAAAGCCGAAAATCCAAAACTCAAACCTGCACAAATCGCCAGGCTTCTTCAAATCCCGAAAACATCACTCTATAGATATCTCCAAAAATGGGAAGAAGAAGACAGAATAAAAGAAAACAAAGACCTTCAAAACTCAAAATCTTAATAATCGGAGTTGAACACAATGTCAACATTATCAAAAGTAACAATCTATTTCCGAAACGGTATAAAGCACGACATCACCAATCTGAAAATTTATTGGGACTCTGAAATGTGCCAATTCAGGCACATGTATTACTGTGACAAATGCGAAGAAAAAATAGGCTGTTTCTGTTATGATCATCTCCTGGATGCCATCTCAGAAATAAGGGCAGGGTCATTATGCGAAAAATGTGAAACTAACGTAATACTTCGCGAATTATATATAACAGATATAATTGATATGTACCTCGATGAAGCTCGAAAATATCAGGTACAGCAGTATGCAAACAACCTAATAACTGATCTTGAGCTAGAATCTTATGATTTATCCAGAGAAGAAGCCGACTTATCAGACTTCATTGAAATACTCGAAGACCAAAACAACGAAGACCTATTAACAGACTATGTAATCTCTCTTCTGACTGACGACGAAAAGCACGAAGAATACATGGAAGCATGCATGGACGGCGAATGCTCCGGCACAGCGTGCGAAATCTAACTTTTTTTAAATTGGGGGGTAGTACACAATGAAACTTATCATAACTATAGAAACAGAAACAGAAAAAGCACAATTCAAAGAAGAAGAACTCGAACAAATATCCGATGAACTATACCTTAAATTGCATGTAGTCGACATTCACGTCAAAAATATCAACTTTAAGTCCGACGAAATTACAACCGTCCCAGCTCCCTTATATCCCTGCACTCAGTGCGGGGCAATGGTAAGGCACGTACACAACCCCACAGGGCTTAGAGCAGACAGTCGCAGACTCTGCCCGGACTGTTGGAGAGCCTGGGAGCGCTCAAGCGAGGCTGCGGAGATTGCAGCTATGGGGTCAGGTAGCGATTGGATACACGACAAATAAGGGGGTTAACTTCACATGATCGAAATAAACTCAGAAGACTTCGAAAGTCTGCACGACTTCCATAAAGCTCTTACATTCTGGTATGTTCTCCTATTCACAGGAGTACTCCTTTTCCTCTTTACCTTTGTACCTGCAGGGGGCTTCTAAACGTATCTCATTACCTGGACAGACCAAACACAGCAGAAAAGCACAACAGCAACCGGCTACGGATCAGCCAGAATACAAGCAAACGACCTTTCAAAATATTCCTCCATATCCAATATTCATATATGGGAAAGCAAATGCGCAATACTCTAAAACTAATTTTCCAAAAATAAGGGGGGTAACTTCATGGTAACAATCGAGGGAAATACATTATCCTGCAAGTCAGGTCCTCAATTTTTCAGAAAAGAACGAGAAGGCATTAAACGAAACACAGTAAGAGATTATGCTGGCATTCTCTGTGATGATTACACACTAGCTGACATTATGAAATGCGGTAAAATTAAAATAATCAACTCAGAAACCGGCGAACACTTCACACGAAAAATTAAAGATATTTCACTCTGGCATAGTAATATAATTATTTCATGGTGAGAGGGGGTATAATCACGATTGAAGAACGAATGATTCCAGGAATCTCCGCAGAGCACACCTTAAAAGCTCATATAGCCCGGTACATCTTCGCCCAAAATTACACAGAGAACAAAATAGTCCTAGACGCTGCTTGTGGGGCTGGCTACGGGTCCCTCATGCTTGCAGAAAACTCCGCTCAAGTATACGGCATAGATATTTCAGACAATGCCCTGGACATGGCTACAAAACTGTATAACGCTGAAAACATCAAATATACAAAAGGTGACATCAGGGAACTACCATACTCGGCAGAGGCATTTGATATAATCGTCTCCTTTGAAACAATTGAACACATCCTGCAAGCTCCTGCAGTTCTCCGGGAATTCTCCAGAGTCCTAAAACCCGGAGGTCTTCTTATCATATCCACTCCTAACGCTGCAGTATCCTCTCCAGACGGGTATATTAAAAACCCCTATCACATAATCGAATACTCTAAAAACGAATTTACAAACCTATTACAGCTCAACTTCCAGACCGTCCAGCTATACGGCCAAAAACCCATAGTCACAATTCCAATCCTACGCAGATACCTAAATCACAAAAGCTCAGTCTTCCAGGTAAAACCCTTTAAAAACGGTCTTCACAAATACTCTTACTTCATAGCAATATGCACAAAGGGGGGCTTCTAACATGTCCAAATATGAATTATATGAACTCACCGACATGAACGGGGAAAAATGGACAGTCTTAGAAGTACTCGCACCAATGAGTGAGGCTGAAATTGATAAGCTATACCATCTGTACGGAGTTGACGAGGTAATAAAAACCTATGAGGAGGGCGTCTAAATGCCCTCTCAATTCCCAAAACCCGACGCCGAAAAACACGAAACACTTAGAACCGGCTTAGAATCTCCTATAGATGTACACGTCAACACCTGGTACTGTCAAACCTGCGGGCGGGCAATTGGTCAAGACTACGCCCTTAAAGGATGGAACTATTATAAAAAAATAATATGTCCTGACTGTCTACAAGCTTCCAGGCAGGAGGTAATATAATACTATTCTTTATTCTTGGGTTCATGACCTCTCTTTCTCTCTCTTTTTCAAAGGTTCTTAACTCTCTTTTTTCCCTTCTATTTTCCGTACCCAGTAAAAGTCTGAACAAGTGCATAAACCTCAACATCTACATGATGATCTAAAGCAATCCTCATAGCGCTTTCCTCTGTAGTAACTATATGCTCTATCTGCACATGTTCATAGCACCCAGACTCCCTGTTAAAATATCGTATAAGATACATACGAGCGCAATCGTGTATAATGAAATATATACTTTCCTTTTTTTCTTTCTCTTTTTACAATCCCTTTTTAAATGCTTTAAATACCCTTCAGGACCTCCCCAGGGGTAAAACCACAACGAAAAAAAGAGCAAAAGTCCGGGCACTTTCCCGGCGAAAGGTAGTTTTTAGGTTTAGCATTAAAGGTATTCAAAAAAAGTTTGTTGTCGTTGTTGAAGGTTCTAAAATCCGTCTTGCCCACTCCTCCGCATCCTCACTCTTCCCCAGCCAAACATTCAAAGTACTGACCGGAACACCGGAGAACTCAGCAATCTTAGTCTTAGTAACCTTGTCCTCTATCAGCCTGGAAGCAAGAGAAAGATAAGCTTGGTTCACTCTCGTTAAAGTCTTCAACTCCCTCTTAGAAAATATCTCTTCCTTCTCCTCTACCTCTTCCTCTCCGATCTCTGCAAAATACTCATCCTTCTTCTTCAAATAGCTTTTATACAAACTTTTACTCACACAGCAAACCTCAAAAAAATCCTTCATATCAGGAATTGGAATAGACCCAATAGGCATAAAAACACCATCCTTCTGAACCTTATAAGGAGCTATAACAGGGTCCTGTATCCAATCCGTCACAATCGCGTAAGGATACGCATAAGTGCGGGTAAAAGGCTGCCCATCAGGCGTAAACTCATTAATAGCCTTCATCTTAAAAAAACAATCAAGCTGCAAGCGAACATCACCATCTAAAAACTTAAGATGCTGGAAGTTCCCAAAAAGCGCAATCTTCCTGTATCCGTAGACCTGCAAAGTCTTAATAATAAGCTTATTCCGCTCGTTCATAAAATCCCGCGCATAAGCCGACGCTCCCGCCTCCTCCCAAATAATAGACGTCTGGGTCTTCTCATTAAGCTGCTCCTTAAGCTCCTTCAACCCAAAACAAATTTGTTCCTCTAAAAAGTCAGGGTCCACAGCACAGGCCGCCCCTAGGGTAAACACGCTTTTCCCACTTCTACGCTTTCCAATAGCCGAAATAAAAGACGAATTGTTATACAGAAAAGCCCTCTTCGCAATATCGATAAAATACCAATACCAGTTAAACTGAGTTGACTTTTCATAATTCTCATTATCTCCGCTCATGCCACCACCTCATAAGGCTTAATCTCATTTTCCACAAGGACACTATTAACCCTCTCCATAGTCAGTTCTATGTCACGCGCAGCCTTATAAAATACCGTCTGCTGTGCCTCTGGGATCTGATCCCTAAAAATCGTCTTCCTGAGCGCGTAAATACAAACTCTCTCAATCACGTAAGAAAAGCGATACTCACAAAAAATCTTAAGCTCAACTCCCTTAAGATAAGAAGAATTCACAGTCTCAACCTGGTATAACTGAGAACTATCTACTCTCTTCCTAAGGCTCAAATCTATATGCTTTTTTACCTTAATCACAAGTTCGTCTATTTTCTCCAGGCTCTCTATATCCTTCGCATCAAAAGCCAAAATCGACATATTCCGAAGGTGTGAAACCAGATCTATATAAGCTGTATACTCCTGATTCTGCAAAGCCTCAGTCATAGAAACAAGTAAATCCTGAAAAGGATATATAAACCCTATAGGTTTATTTCCATCTACATATTTAAAAGAGCTCATATATAAACCCCCTTATGAAATACGTTTTTTTACATATACTATAGTAACTTATTTATACTATATACTTCTTACTATAGTATAGGGGGTGCTTAGACAATGACATTATCAAAATACATCAATAACTGTTATGAACGCGGCTATACCGCTATAGCAGAAAAAATAGACGTTTTTTCACACAATGAAAAAGCCTCTATGTCCGGGAGCGCAATAGCAATCCTTGTACTTCTCGTAACACTGCTTCTGTGTGCCTTACTTTTCGGTACACTCCAGGGACAAACAGACCCAAAAATCGCAGCTCTGAACGACGCAAACGCAACAGCGTCCTATGACAACATCAAAGCCACAGGCTGGAGTAGTATAGACCTCTTCGGGCTGATTCCTTACGTAGCTGTCTTCGTAGTGCTTTTAGGCATGCTCATGGGTCTTTCCAGGCAGGACTAAATAAAAAGGGGGTGAGTCCTCATATGGACTCAACTTTTTTTCTGTTTTTCGAACTCGCAGCCTTCCTGATCTTTTTCTACTCCATAGAACGAGATTCTTGGCAAGGGCTTCTAGTCTTTCTCAGTTTTGCTCTATTTCTCTCGCTCTCCATAGCGTCCTATGACATCACATACACAAACGTATTCCTCAATCAAACCTCGGGAGAAATAGTACAGAGTACAGTATCAACCTATGATATCGTCATTTCCATAATAAACGAAGGAATGGCGTTAATTTCGTTATCCATAGGCATAATCAAAGGATTACTGTATAAAACATACATGGCTTCAGTATCTGACGAATAAAAGGGGGTAAAAAGTTGGAATTTTCATGGACCGAAATAACAACAGGGGATCTGAACCATAATGTCTGATCCAATCGACAAATCAAAAACCCAGATTCAACCTCTGGACGTAATCGCCTATGCAGGAACTCCAAACGGAATTCCTCCCGACGAACTTCTTAAAAATTGGGGAGCACTAAACAAACAACTCGCCTTCAGCAACCTTTCACACAACGAAATCCAGGACATAGAAGACCTGTTAAGAATCACCGAATTAAGATCTATGTCCTCTCAAAGAGATCATGAACTTAGACAAATGGACATAAAAGGAGCAGGTCAAGCCCTAATCATTACAAAATGCCTCTCAAGCCTCGGAAGAGACGGCTTCCTACTCAAAAGAGCAACAACCTCAGAACACTCAATCACAAACAAAACCGAAGGAGAAAAAAAGCCGCGTTTCTTCGGTCTAGGAGCTCCAAAACAGCAATACCCACAACAGCAACAGCAGGAGGTTAGACAATGCTAACAGTATCAAAAGGCAAACGATCTGAAGGAATGTCCGCGCCTTCCTTCTGGATCAAAAAAGATGGGAAAGTAATATGTACTAATCAACCAGGCAATTCTAAAAGAATAACCAAAAGGAGGCATGATTAAATGTCTGTAACCGCTAGCACTCTAGCCACATGGATTCTATGTGAATCCCTCATACTCGGGGGAGTCCTAATCCTCACCTGTGCAGGTTATCCAGGCTGGATTAAAATAGCAATCTCCAAAATCAAAGGCAAAAAATACGTAATCACACTCACAAAAGACAACGCTCTCAAAATAAAAGGCGCCGAAGAAGTAGAAGGCGTATACAAAACCCAAAACGGAGTATACGAACTAGAACCCGAAGACGCCTTTCAATTCAACGGCACAAGAGCAGCACTCTGGTACTCTCCCTACAACAGAGCCACAGAAGCTCGAATAATGCCCCTTCTCAGGGACCTCAAAAAATATGGAATCGACACAGCCGCCCAGCTCAAATACTACTCCGAAACCCCAATAGAACAAATCAAACAAGACTTTGGAGAACAAGCAGCCGAAATAGGAACCACAATCCAAAACTACTCCGGAAAAATCCTTCAAGAAATCGAAGTAATCCGAATATCAGACCTCAAAAACTACCTGGAAAGCCGCTCCCCAGCAGCAGAAAACGGCATAATAGAAAGATACGTCGGAATCGAAAGAAGAAAACTCCAAAACCCGCTAAAAAGCGGAAACATGATAATGATGCTCATAATGGCCGCTCTCCTGGGTCTTGCCTTCGGCTACATAATAGGCTCCGGAGCAGGAGACTCCACAACAATAAGCACCATCAGCACAGCATCAGGATCTTTACAGCAGCTATCCTAAATCAACCTAAAGGGGAGTAAAATTATGGGTTACGTCGGAGCCTGGATAAAAGTATTAGTGGGGCTGTTCATCCTGGGAGCTACCTTCATCTTCACACAGCCTCTTTTCGACATTCTCTTCGCCATAGGAACTGCAATGGGAGGAAACGCCGCAGAAGTACAGGAAATGATCCGGGGCGAACTTCGGTATATTCCTACAGTAATAAGCCTGAGTCTCATTCTCTGGGGCTTCATTGAAAGTACACGAAGTGAAAATAACAGTGGGTATAGGTGAGATTATGAAAAAAATACTTTTTATACTTTTTTTCATTTCAATATTATCCAATAACTCTTATGCTTTTGAGGATACAGTAGAAAGGTACCCTACAGGCGCATTGACAGACTATTGGACAACAGATTATACATCTTACACTTCGCCTGTATCAATTCAAGAGTTTCCAAGTGCAACATATCACTGTCTGTATTTTCCAATAAGTTATCACTCAGTCACAGGGACTTATTATACGGATATATCCTCGAATGATTACATTTTCACTGATTATCTCTTAGTCACGATGAAGCAATTATACGGTCATTCGTATGCTGGAGTCACTGGCACGTTATCATTGACGGCTACGATTTACAACACAACAAGTGGATATTCTCAATCAGCCACGTTAGTGTCGGTGTCACCTATACCCACAAGCTACTACCAAAATAATTCAGTATTTGAGATTGTAGACACGTCAGGAAGACTATATTTGTATAAGGACGGTGTATATATTTCAGATATCGGAGCAACGCCATCCACGCCATGCAAAGTCATGATTAAACTCAGTACAAGCGATAAATATGTAGAAGCTAGATGTTACATTGATGATATATCAACATCTGGCTCTGTAATAGGCACACCTGAAACATGGGATGAATACGCATCCAATATTACATATTCATACACTATACAATCATACCAGAGTTACCCAACTTCTACGTTCCAGACCGAACTATACAGCTTAACAAACACACAAAATATTGGGCTAGTGGATACACAATTGCTTGATAATGCAAGCGGAAATATGGCTTACGCTAGATTGTCTACAGTTGGTGATTACTACGGGTTATATATGTTGGAATTGATGCGCGATAGTGACGTACTGACGGATCTATATTTTTACTACGAGCAATCATCTGATCCTCATGGCTTGCCGGAAGTGCTCTTCTTAGCTGAAACGGATACCGCGGCCGAAATTAGAGACGAAGACAACAATGGCGGTATAATTTCAGGTGGGAGCTCAGTATATCTCTATCCAGATGAAAAAGAAGACGGGTACTATAATCTCACAATTGACTTTTCAGAACCCTCGTATAGTCGAAGGGTGGAACTTACAAAAATCTACAACACTACCACGCTAAACGGGTCAATCTTTTCCTATTCTGGCTTAACTGAAAATTACAACGTATCCAGAGATAATACTCTAATAGATCATACAAACGGGTCCGACTCCTGGGACAATACAGTCACATGGATAGGTCAGGACTCTTATATATATGAATTTGAGCCGGATCTCTCCATTCCTGGCTTCTGGGGCTACGTCAAAAACTCCGAAACGCAAACCGCTATAAAATCAGCAACAGTGTCTATAACAAACGGTACAGACACATTTTACATTTACACTGACGAAAACGGCATGTATTACCTAACTAATGGCATTGCTAACGGATCAACCTATACAGTACAGGCAAAAAAAACAAATTACGAATCCTCCAACCCCTACAACCTCACCACAACAGCAGGAGCAACCACAAGACAGGACCTATATCTCTCGAAAGCCTCAGGATCAGGGATATATTACGCTCCTCATGACGTAGGATTTACAGTTTTAGAATATTGGTACTCCGGGGCAGGATTACCTGGAGTTTCATACACAATATCCTCAGAAGACGACGGAGAACTCAAAACAGGAACAACCGACTCAAAAGGCATGTTCACAGGCTCCGACATGACGGGGGGCACAAACTACACCATAACCCTAACCTACAACGGTAAAACCTACACGGAATATGTAGAACCAAGCTTAACCGAATACACCTTTGTCCTCAATAAAGAAGGAGTCCTTCACCAATACGCTAATTCCTGGCTAACACTCTCCTATACCGAAAACACCAATAACGTAACAATAGCCTACGAATCCAACAAAACAATAACCGGGGCTTCACTCACTGCAATAGCAAATAACGGCACAACAGTATACACACAAACCCTAACCGCAGACACAGGCTCTTTCACTTTTGAAACCGGAGGAGAAGGAGATTATACCTTAAACTTTCACATACAAGCCACAGACGGAGATACAGCCTCCCAAAGTTGGGGCTTAAGCTACCCGGATAAAGTACCTCTCTTCCCGGACTCCTACCCTGCCTGGCTCAAAAACGTCCTTTTCTCTGGAATAGTAATAGTTTTCCTGCTGAGCTTCGGAAAAGCTAAAAACGACATAGCCTGCGGAGCCGTAGCAATCCTAACAAGCATGGGATATCTTTTTGAATGGTTCACTTGCTCCTTTTATTTCGTGGTCCTGGTCTGGATCATAGCCTTAGGAGCTGCCTTCATACACTACAAACGAACAGGGGGGATAGGGTAATGACAATAGAAACAAAAATCGAAGGATACGCCTTCTCAATGCTGCTTATCCAGCTCGCCTTTGTACTCATCAACCTAACCGGAGTATACCCTTACTCCTTCGAAGTAGCCGGATTTTCCATATATGATGACATACAGGACACAACAAACAGCATACAAACAATGTACAGCCAGGTTGCCGGAAACGGCATACTTTCAAATGCAGTAATAACAGCTCTAATGCTCGGAATGGGAGTAAAAATAGTCATAGAATTTATGATGTTAACCCTTACCGGAGCTTATCCGCTCCTGGTAGCTCTTGGCCTTCCTGATGCCTTCGCGCTGCCAGTAGCAGCACTAATGGGAGCCGTAACAGTCTACGGGCTCGCTATAAAATTCCTGGGGCGGTAATATGTCAGATCCTTGGCAAACCTTCAACAGAACCGAAGCCTTCCAAAGCCTGCACAACATGACACAGGCCAACATCTCAGTAAACCTCAGTAACTACAGCTCAATACAAAAAATGACCAATGCAAGCGCACTAGACAACGCAAGCACAGCCGCAAGCTCAATGTTCGCCCCTATAACAGACTTCTGGGCAGGTCCTGCCCTCTGGGGTTCATGGTTCTATGTAGCTCTAATATTTTTCACAGTAGGTATGATCTATGTAAAATCTCAGAACCTCTTCAGGACTTGCACAGCCATGCTCTTCATGGGTCTATGTGCTGTAGCTCCCGAAAGCCTCGGAGTAATATACATCCCTTCAGCAGCTCTCTACACTCTCTACGTCCTGACAGGCGTAGGACTTGCCGGAGTACTATACCAAATGTGGGTAAGCGATTAACAACAATACAGGAGTGGGAACATGTACAAAAGAAAACAAATCAAAATCAGAGAAAGTGAAATCCCTTTCGTCGAAATCCAGGTACTGACTAACAACTTCCAGCCAATAGGCACATACAGCCTTCCGAACTTCTCCCAAAAATACCGGAGCCGCTAACATGGCAGTAAAAATAATAGGCCAAGACGGACAGGAAAGAAAACAAGGAGATACCTCAAGCTGGAGTAATAAAAATTCCAGCTCCAAATCATCCGGGTCCTCAAGCAGCGAAGCCCAGAAAGCCCAGGAACTCCAGAAAGCCCAAGCAGCCCAGGCAGCACAGCAGGCACAAGCCCAGCAAACTCCTGCATACTCCACGATCTACCAACAGCAAAACGCCACACTGCAGGCACAAATCAAAGCCGTAGAAGCAGAACGAGCACCGAGCGCAGCAGTACAAGAAGAATCAATAGTCTCCAAAGTAGCCTCCAAGATAGGCGTAAAATCCCAATTAGACACCGCAAATAAAAAAGCATCGGAATACGTCCCCTCCCTTGAATCCTTCCAAGAATGGAGGGATACAAATTTAGAAAAAGTAGGACTCCGGGACGAAAGACAAAAAGTAAACGAAATGATAAGATCAAACTCAATAACAGCAGGTTTCCAAGATTGGTCTGTTCATGGGTATAAAGGCTTAAAAGAAACTCCTGCAAGCTTCGCAATAGAGCAAGGGGCGCAGGTCGCGGCGGCTGCAGTAGGCGGAGCAGTCATTAAAGGTGCAGGTCTGGCAGGCAGAGCAGGACTAACCGCCATAGGAGCCACAAAAGCAGCCGGAGCAGTAGAGCCAGTATTAACCGCAGGTCTAGGAGCTCTAACACTCCACGAAGCCTCCAAAGTCAAGTCAGTAGAACAGGGCGTAGACTTCATAGCCGACTTTGCTGTAATGGGAGTCGGATATAAAAAAGGGGCTGAAAAAGCTGAAAGATTAGCCACCGGAGACATAACCGCAGTAATTCCCCTAGTCAAAAATGCAAAAATATCCGAACTACCCGGAGCAGGAGCAAGCATTAAACCCGTAGACCTCGTATATGGGAAATCCTTAGTAATAAAAGACACTCCTCTTTTAACATATGTAAAAGGCCAGGGACTAAAGCGAGGAACAGCAGGAGCACCAAAAAGCGAAGTTAATAAAATCATAGGAATTAATAAAAAAACAGGGGAACCAATTTATAGAACGACCCAACCATTTTCAAAATTAGAAAATAAATTTTTTCAGAAAACTGTAGAATCTACCTCCTCTTCTCCTGTAGATAAAGATTACCTCCAACATTCTCTTAATATTGTTAAGAAAGTAAACAACTCTTCTAAACCTCTATACACTCCAAAAACCTTTGAGATCACCAGTGAAAAAATACCCGAATCAATGCGGCCTGCGGTAAAAGAAGCCATAGTCTCTTATGAAGGCCACCTTTATGTAACTGGCTCAGTCCCAATGAAATCCCAAGCAGGTCCTTTTGTATCAAGAACCCCTCACGATCTCGAGATATACGGAGACAGCAACACAGAAATAACTTCTCATATCACCCAGGTCCTTAAATCAAAAGGATTTATAGAAGGAAAAGATTTCAAGGCAGATACCACAGAGGGGAAAATACAATTTCAAATAACTGATAATAAAGGTGGCTTGAAATGGGGTACAGGAATTGAAACATTCACTCACGGGACCTCAAAAACTAATATATCCTTATTAAATCCAGAAAGCTCTCCTTCCACAGTTGTACAAAAAGGAAAATCCGAACTAGCCTTCGGTTACGACTCCTTAAAACCAGTTTCATTAGAAGGTGGAAAAGTAAAAATTCAATCATTACAAGAACAGATGTCCCGAAAAATAGCAGGGTCAACAATGTATCACGAACTCACTCTAAAGCCTGCACATGCTGGCAGAATGAAAGACCCTCTAGATGTAATCACAATGGGAACAGCATTTGCAGTCAAAGGAAAAGTACCAATAGAATCCGATATAGTAGGTTTCACAGAAGCCTCATTTGCAAAATGGGGTTCTGATCCACTCTCAAGCGATCCTTACAACAAAGCATTTTTATCAAAAGTAGCTACAGACCCATTAGTTAACTTTATTCACACAAATAAAAGGTTACCTACAGAGTCTGAAATGCTTAATATAGGGGCCAAGCTTCCAAAAGTACAGGTAGATCAAACCCTTTTCTCTACTATGGAACCTACAAAAACAGGCAATCCTTTAGTAGATTCGATCTTATCCGAATCAGCAACAATAAAAGACGTGTCTCTTACAAAATCTAAAAACCCTTTAAACCCTAAAAACTGGTCTCCGAGTCCCTCCATCAAAACAGTAGATCCTGTAAGCTGGTCTCCGAGTCCCTCCATCAAAACAGTAGATCCTGTAAGCTGGTCTCCGAGTCCCTCCATCAAAACAGTAGATCCTGTAAGCTGGTCTCCAAAACCATTGATACCAGAAACTAAATCTCCAGATCCCTGGTCTCCAGACCCCAAGTCTCCAAAACCATTGATACCAGAAACTAAATCTCCAGATCCCTGGTCTCCAGACCCCAAGTCTCCAAAACCATTGATACCAGAAACTAAATCTCCAGATCCCTGGTCTCCAGATCCCTGGTCTCCAGATCCCTGGTCTCCAAACCGAGATGATAATAAGCCCATAGTCCCTGATCCATTTAATATAAATTTCAATTTGGACATTGACACGCTGGAAACACCATCAAAACACATAAAAACCAAAAAGAAAATTATAAAAAACAAATACGGAGACCCATTTAAAACAAAATTCGACCTTTAATAAAAAAACAATAAAACAGTCAGAGGCTAAAAACATTAAAGCCTCTGTTTATACATTATACTTTTTCCAATTCCTTTATATTTATAAAGTATAATTTTCTCCGTTGCCACTTTGATCTCTGCTTTATCGGAAACAGGATAAAGAACAAATGTTTCAAATATCCCTGTCAAATTCCCTGACAATTCGAAAGGACGCAATCTTTTAGCCTTTACCCTACCAGACAACACAACATAATTGATTTCCTCTTCCCAATCGTCTCCATACTGCCCACAACCCGAAACAGTACCAACATACACGCGAGCAGCGTTATATTTTTTCACAGTGTCGTATTTTTTCAAAAAGGTAACATTCTCTTTTTTAACATTAGTCTCCCCAAACAATTTATTCATTAAAGCATGTATCATTTTTCTCCCCAACTCCCTTTAATCAAACTTTTCTTTTTTTGCGATAAATTAACATGGATCCGCCAATATATCCCCCATGACTATGGTTATCTATCCATATGCTAGACGAAACCAACGCTTTATATGTATATGTTGATCCATTGACACATACTGTATATCCCTTAATAGACTCCCCATAATTTCTTTTAGTAAGATGGTGAAAATTTTCATCAGATCGCCGTTTCAAGACTTTTATAATATTTGGGTGGACATATGTTTTAAGATCCGTTGGTGTTCCTACACATTCCCACCCAGTTAGAAAACACTTGATTCCTTCTAACATTTCTATCTCAACTCCCATAAATGAGAATCTCTTTTAATTATTTAAGGATATAAGAAACAGCCCAAGCAAAAACTATATTTTTATTAATAAATATACCACCGCAGGCTTAACCCCCAAATAAAACACAATACATTTTTTTAGTATGTATGAAAACAAACTTTTCAACAGTGCTGTAACTCGAGAACTCCCAGGAACAGACCTTCTATTAGATTTTCTCGAAGACTGCCAGGTCCGGAACTTCTCCCCCAGAACAATCCAGAGCTACAAAAGCAACCTGAAATACTTCCTCTCTAGACACTCAATAGAAATTACCCCCATGGTCCTAAAAAACTTCCTCGTTCACATCAGGGATGAAAAAGGCTATTCCCCTTCAACCGTTGAAAACTACTTTGCTTCCTTATCCTCTTTTTTCGATTACTTAGAATGGGAAGGAGTACAAAAAAACATAGTCCCGCAATTCAGGAAAAGATACCTACGATACTACAAAGAGCAGCGCCATGAAGAGCGCCAATTAATCAGCCTGGAACAAATGAAGGACCTCATAGACTCCACAGGCTGGATAGGATACAAAGCAATATTCGTATTCTTTGCAAAAACAGGAATAAGACGGCAAGAACTCATAGACCTCGACCTTCAAGACCTCCACCTTTCCCAGAACTACGCGGTCCTTAAACCTCATGCAAAGAGGTCTAACCGTATAGTGTTCTTTGATACTGAATGTTCTCAGGTCCTTCAGGATTGGATTACCTGGAGACAAACCCAACAGCCCAAGATCCGAGACAAAGCCCTCTTTCTCGGTCCTCATGGCTCCAGGATCAACCGGGACACCATATATGACGCTACAACCCAACACGCGGAGCGTCTGGGCTTCCACAACCCAACAGGTAACCTAAACGAAAAATTTACACCTCACTGCTTCCGGCACTTCTTTACAACCTGGCTAAGGCGTGCAGGTTGTCCCAGGTCCATAATCCAGGAACTTCGCGGAGATTCAAGAAAAGAAGCAATAGACATATACGACCACATAACCCAGGCAGAACTAAAAGAAAGCTATCTAAGGTATATTCCAAAACTAAACATCAAACCATAATTCAACCTGACAAAATGCCGCAACTTCTTGTCAAAATTTCATCAAGTTTTAGAAATAAAAAACAGATTTATTATTTTATTGGCGCTAATGAGTTAGGCGCTGAGGGGGAGATTCGAACTCCCGTAGCGCAAGGCGCTACCGGTTTTCAAGACCGGCGCCGTGGTCCGCTGGGCTACCTCAGCAGGTTGAAAGAATTATTCTTACAGCTTCCGCAAAGGGAAAGGTACAGATTACCATGAGATTCCGGGAAGCGTATACAACAAACCCAATTATGGTATATAAAATTTGCGAAGAGAATGAGCTCTTCGCCTCTCTGAACAACTAAAAGCTGAAATCAGACTTCCGGCTCTGAGGATTCCTCGGTTTCGGGTTCAGCTTCAGGTTCAGCTTCGGGTTCAGCCTCGGCTTTAGCTTCAGGCTCGGCTGGCATCTGAGTTTCGGATTCGGCTGTAATTTTTTCAATTAACTGGACTTCCTTAAGGCCAGCATACTTGAAAAGTTCGGATGCAACCCTGTTCTTTGCCATCAGCCAGCGCTGGTTGAAGGTCAAACCTGTGGGAATATAAATCTTTGCAACACCATCAACAGTCTCTACTTCCATATCCCTGAGGCCGGTATAGAGGGCAAGCAGACCCTGAATTTTCTCAACTTCAGTCTCAAGAACATTTTCAATGGTATACTCGTAGGTAACGGTCTTGCCTGCAAGAGGGCTGTTAAAGTCTACAGTGACCCTGCGGCCTATAACCCTGCTGACAACTCCTCTTCTGCCATCTATTTCAACAGGAAGACCAGGATGAACATTTCGGTCTTTCAGTTTCGTGATGGAAAGCGTTTCTACAAGTTTGGGATCGCTCAGGCCAAAAGCCTTTTCTGGAGGGATTGCAACGCTTCCGTTGTAGCCGACTTCCTTTCCCTCGAGATCTTCATCAAGGCCCTCAATAGTATGATTTGCCCCGACAATAACAACGTCTCCGCCGTAAAGCCCGCGCGGATTAAAGATATCTTCCTTTTTTGCAAGTTCTTCGTCTGTTGTGTCGAAAATCCTGCCGTCTTCGAACTTACCTGTGTAGTTCAACTTTATGAAATCGCCTTTCTGGATTGCCATAATTTTCAACTCTTTTTTTTAAATAAACTAAATTGATAAGCAAGAACATAATTCATTGTCAGCCAATTCAGCGTAAATGTGTTTCACGCTATAGAACTCTGCCTTTAATAAGCTTTTTGGGAATCCGCAAGGTTACTGCCGATTTTACGGATACTTATAAAAAATTGTAGTTTTAGAAAAAATTTACCAGAATCATTATCATTCGACCTTGAAACTTACTTTCAGCAAACAACTGGCTTGAAAATAAGCAGGTAAAATTATTTCCCTTTATACTTATGGTGATCACCAATTTTTGCAGGAAAATTCTCTTCCTGCAAATTACCCGGACAAAAGCAGAGGTTCCGGCAGGAAAAATTTTTATCCCGACACTTTGAGAATCTGATGGATCTCTAAGTTTAGATGGATCTCTAAGTTTAGATGGATTTCTAAGTTCAATGACTTTCTAAGTTCAATGACTCTCTCATATTTCATACGTCTTTCGATTACTATTTATGCAACGAGATTACTATCAAATATTAGAATATAATTCTGGGAATCACAGTGGAGAATTTGGGGTCTATTATTAGTTTTTTCCGCTAAGTGTACTGTTGAGTTTTACCACCAGATGTATGAAATAGGTGCTTAACAGAAAATTTTTGTTTTCGGGAGGGGTATATGGAAAGGAAGCTTATGAGAATAGGGGTTTCCCTACCTGGGGAACTTCTGGGCAAATTTGATAAAACTCTTCTGAAGAGAGGGTATTCCTCTCGGTCCGAGGGGATAAGGGATGCCATAAGAACATATAATCAGCACTATGAGTGGATGCAGCAGATCAAGGGCAAAAGAGCTGCAACGATTTCTATTGTATATGATTGCTCAAAAAAAGGGGTATCGAGCACCCTGGCAAGTATTCAGCATGAGTACATGGATCTGATAAATTCCTCAGTATACTTCCATATTGAGCCGAATTTGTGTTTTGAGGTAATAATTCTGCAGGGAGAAGGAGAGAAAATAATAGAGCTGACTGAAAGAATTCTAAGTTTAAAGGGGGTCAAGCACTCCAGGTTAACAACTGTTCCAGAAGAGAAGATTGAAAAGTGAATATAAAAGGGGACTTAAAAGCCTTCTGATACTGGAAAATAGTTTAAAGTTTACTTATTCTAAACTTCAAATCTTAAATTCCACTTCAAAAACTGTGAGTATTCCTGAAGACATGGAATTGGAGATCACTCGTATATTTGTTCAGAAGCGGAAAACTCAATTCATCGGACACAGGATCTAAGGAATGATTCAGGGGTAAACTCGCAAATTGTTATACTTGCTTAAAAGTGATTTTTATGGGTCTAACAAAAATTCAGGTTACATTTAATGTATATGTAACGAGTTTAGAGAGATTATTGAAGGATATAATAATTAATCTATTTATAAGAAAATGGATACAAATCGAGAAAAAAAACGTTGTATCTGTAGAAGATTCCATGCTTCCTGAAATTATCCGAATTCAGTCCGAAAGTTTTGGAACTAAAAGCCGAAATGGAGTTAAACGATATTCAAAAAGAATGAAAAAGATCTTTTATGTAATAAAAAGCTAGGATCGGGTTGTGGGTTACTGCATATATTATTTGAAGCCTGTTCTGTCTCCAAAGGGTTTCAAGAAAAAATCCGTAATTTATTCAATTTCAATAGATAAGGATTTTAGAAGAAAGCACTATGGAGAGAATTTATTAAAAGAAAGCATTAAAGAAATGAGGTTAAATGGGGTATCTTCGATTCTCTTATATGTAAATATGGAAAACCTTCCTGCCATAAGGTTGTATGAAAAAATAGGCTTCAAGAAAATTAAAGAAATAAAAGATATCTGTGGCCCAAAAGAGGCATGTTATGAAATGGAATTAAGAATTCTTTAATTCTCAGGTCTTTCTATAATTCCTTAACATCTATTTCTCGATGAAATAATTGATAAATTTTGATAATAGATATATTTAAATAAAAATCGGATTTTTTAAGGCGCGTATGATTACTTGGCTGTTGGGAATTTCTGTCACCAAAAAGTCGGAAGTTTTTAATGGTTTGAAACCGTAAACTTTAAAAAGGTACTTTTCACCAACGGCCTTGCCCAAGAGTGATTTTTAATGGGTACTATAAAATATCACACCCGATCAGTTGGGTACTTGATGAGTCTTAAGAAATTACTGCGTGATACCACTGGAAATCTGCTGGTAAAAAAATGGAAGTCAATAGAAAAAGAAGATATTGTTTCTATAGAAG
>Ga0183096_1000804_pt1 | contig 33848 bp, 30 predicted proteins | sample Biomet5_FD_127791 | JGI IMG/M metagenome (GOLD analysis project Ga0183096, IMG submission 127791) | Microbial communities from bioreactor (seeded with sewage sludge) at LBNL, California, USA - Biofuel metagenome 5 (version 2) (version 3) | ecosystem: Engineered > Bioreactor > Anaerobic >... | reverse complement strand
TGGAACCACTCGATAAATGGAGACTTCGCTTAAAAACTTCTAGCGGACATGAAAAAATCTATAATTTGAAATGGCAGGACGCTGACGAGGAAGGTGACATTTTCCTGCGTCGTGAAGACACCCTTTATGAATCATGGCTTTCCGAAGCGCTGCACGAAGAACTGCCACCGGTACATATTAAATTCAATTATGACGAATGCACACGGCACATTTCATTTTTTGACAACCATCCAAGATTGAGCGGCATCCTTTCTATTGATAAGCTGTCTTATTCCGGAATTGGTGATGAAGAGCACCTTGTTTTTTCCGCTGTGACCGAGGACGGCACCGTAGTCGATGATGCGATGCTGAATGCCATGCTGGAATTGCCTGCCCAAGTTGCCGGTCAATGTCCGCCAGAGACAGAAGCTCTAATCACAATGCGGAAAGAACGCATTGCCATGCAGCAACAGGAGATTGAGAACGAGAACAAGCAGTATTTTCTTGATGAGTGTACCAAGCTGGACGCATACAGCGAGGACCTAAAGGAAGGACTCCAGCGCGATCTGAAGGAGCTAAAAAAGCTGATTGTGGAGAAGCGAAAAGCTTTCCGCGCCAGCACCAGTCTTCCGCTTGAGGGAATGCTTGCCCTGAAGGACGAGATTAACAAGCTCGATGAGAAACGCAAAAAGATGCAGCGGGAAATCTATGATCACGAGGATGAAATTGAACGGCAGAACCAGCACCTGCAGGATGAAATGCAGGAGAAGCTCAAGGGTAACTGCCAGACAGAACATATTATGACAATCTCTTTTGAGATCGTGTAGGAGGAAATCAATATGCAAAGGCTTGAACTTACATGGATAGGAAAAGGTGAAGACCCGGCGATAGAGCCGCGTATCCTTCTTCATGACCCCTCAAAGGATTACGGTGACCCCAATTCTGAGAATATGTTGATTCACGGGGATAACCTACTGGCTCTCAAGGCACTGGAGCAAGATTATGCGGGACAGGTGAAATGCATCTATATTGATCCACCTTATAACACAGGTGAAGCGTTTGAGCATTATGATGATAATCTTGAGCATTCTATTTGGCTGAATCTTATGAGAATGCGCTTGCATATTTTACGAAATTTACTCGTTGAGGATGGAACTATTTGGATTCAAATAGATGATGAGGAGCAAGCTTATCTAAAAGTTCTGTGTGACGAAGTGTTTGGCAGAGCTAATTTTATCAACCTCATATCGGTAAATATGAAAAATTCGGCTGGAGCGTCCGGCGGTGGTGAAGATAAGCGATTAAAGAAAAACTGCGAATTTGTGTTGGCATATGCAAAAAATTATGAGCTTCTATCTCCTTTCACAGGAGTATATGATTACACGGAGATGTATGACTACGTTGTTCAATATAGAAAGTCGGGAAAAAATTGGCATTACACATCAATTTTGACACAATCAGGTGAAAAAGAATACGCAGGTTCGACAACAGATGGGGATGGCAATGATATTCGAATATATCGCAGACCAGGAGCAGAGGTTAAATCCATACGGCAGGTAATGAAAGATGAATGTCTATCAGAAAAAGATGCGTATTACAAATATGGTGATAGAATTTTCGAAGCAAAAGACGCTCAGTCATCTATCCGTACAAGAGTTATAGAGGCCAAATCCAAGTTTGACTTGACTGAGGATATTCTGTCTATTGAATATGTTCCCAAAACCGGGAAAAATCGTGGAAAGCTTTATGAACAGTTTTATAAAGGTGACAAGTGTCGACTATTTGCGTGGTTGCGTGATATTAGTGAGGTTGTGGATGGTGTCCTTTATAAACGCGACCAGCAAGGAACTTACTGGGATTTCACATCAAGTATAAACAATCTTACTAAAGAAGGCGGAGTTGTATTTCCTAAGGGGAAAAAACCCGAAGCACTTGTTAGTAGAATATTAACATTAGCAACCGATAAAAACGATCTTGTCATGGATTCATTTCTTGGCTCTGGAACAACAGCTGCCGTTGCGCAAAAAATGAATCGGCATTGGATAGGAATCGAACTTGGAGAACATGCCTATACACATTGTATCCCTCGTCTAAAAAGTGTTATTGATGGGACTGATAAGGGAGGCATAACTCAATCTGTGAATTGGCACGGCGGCGGTGGATTCAAATTTTATGAGTTGGCCCCCACGCTGATTGAAAAGGACAAGCATGGCAATCCTGTGTTCTCTGATAAATACAATGCGGAAATGCTGGTTGCTGCTGTTGCAAAAATAAACGGTTTCCACTATGCTCCCGACAGTGATGTGTTCTGGAAACAGGGCTTTAGTCAGGATAGCAGTTATATTTATGTCACCACGCAGTATCTGACCGCTGCTATGCTGGACGGCATTGCAGCGGAGCTTTCAGGAATGGAAAATCTGCTGATTTGTGCTCCGGCTTTCGACGTCGGCCTTGGCAAACGCTATGACAATATCAACGTTCGCAAGATACCGCAGTCAGTGCTTTCCAAGTGTGAATTCGGCGCGGATAACTACAATCTGAATATCGTAGATGTCCCGGAACTTGACGAGGAGGAATGGGAGGATGATTAAGGCATCATATACCGATAAGTTTTATACTTATCACTCCAAATACATCAGCAATGTCCTTGCACTGCGCCCTCCGCAACACGAAAGTCTTGAAATTTTCGCTAAGCTCTGCGATATTTTGAGCCTAAGGAAAAAATCGGATAATGACGGCGAGGATTTTTATGATGCGGACTTAGCTGCGGTACGAGAACATTTTCCAACCCTAACCAGCTTTGAGCGTGACTTTCCGTCTGTCTGCTTTGCTTTAGCGACAGGTATTGGTAAAACGCGCCTTATGGGTGCGTGTATCGCATACCTCCATTATGAAAAAGGCGTCCGCAACTTCTTTGTGATGGCTCCGAACCTGACTATCTATCGGAAGCTCAAAGATGACCTCGGCAACATGTCTAACCCAAAGTATGTATTTCGTGGCCTGGACAAATTTGCAGACCCGCCGCGTATTATCGACGGGGACAACTATGAGGCGTTCCGTCAGGGACAATTCGGCGTAAATGACGTCGTGATCAATGTATTCAATATTGCAAAGCTGAACTCCGACAGTAAAGTGGCGAATGGCGCTCCCGCAAGAATTAAGCGCTTAAACGAGGTGCTGGGCGAATCCTACTTCTCATATCTGCGTTCGCTACCTGACCTATGCATTTTCATGGACGAGAGTCACCACTACCATGCCGATAAAAGCTTTGAGGTTATAAACGACTTGCATCCGCTCCTCGGCGTCGAGTTGACGGCCACGCCGCAGATTCAGAAGGGCACGAAAAAGGTGGACTTTCGTAATGTGGTTTATGAATACTCACTGGCTCATGCTCTGAATGATGGGCTATATGTGAAGGTGCCGGCGGTCTTTACCCGTAAGGATTTCAGGCCCGAGGAATATACGCCCACCCAACTTGACCGTGAGAAGCTCAATGACGGCGTTCGTATTCACGAAGAAACAAAGAGTAAGCTTGAAATTTATGCCCGCACTTTTGGCAAGCGTATTGTCAAACCCTTTGTTTTGGTCGTTGCAAGAGATACCGACCATTCCAAAGAAATCATGGAATACATCAAGTCCGGCGATTTCTTTGGTGGCTACTATCATGACAAGGTTATTGAGATCAACTCTGCCCAGCGTGGTGCTGAAAAAGATGAGAATATCGAACAACTCTTATCGCTCGAAAAGCCGGATAACAAAATAGAAATCGTCATTCATGTCAATATGTTGAAAGAAGGCTGGGATGTCACCAACCTTTATACCATTGTGCCGCTCCGTGCATCGGCATCTGAAACCTTAACTGAACAGACTATCGGACGCGGCCTGCGTCTGCCGTATGGCAACCGCACTGGCGATGAGGCGGTTGACAGGCTTTCAATCGTCAGCCACGATAAATATGAAGCGATTGTCAATCTGGCAAACGATCCGAATTCTCTGGTCCGTAAGGTGTACTATATCGATGCGACAGCGCCGACGCAAGAATCAAAGCAGCAAGAAACGGTTGAGATGCCGTCCGTATATGACAGCGTTTCAAATGATCACAGCTTTGCCGAGCAGTTGGCATTAACGCTACACGAGGCCGTGTCTCCACAAGGCGTAGAAGTACCGACAGAACCCCAGCCTCAGACGCTTGAAGTAGCAAAATTTGTTGCAAATTACACTTCAAAATCTGTTATGGATTTGAACCGTCAGGTTAAAACATTTGCTGCTATAAAGGACGATGACACACGCGCCTTTGTGAAGAAAACAATTATCAGCGAAACTCTACGTCAATTCCCATCATTCGGTTTGAAGCCGGAGGATTTGGCTCCAGTAGTCGAAAACGCCATCAGTACCTGTGTACAGGCTCTCACTGATAGCGTAATTCCGATTCCACAGGCTGTTGTTCAGCCTTTCACGGAAGTCAAGCAAGGGTTTTATCCGTTTAAGCTTGATACCAGAAACATGAACTGGCATCCTTCCGACGATACCTTGCTGGGTACCGAGCTTCAAGAAGGTGGTCAAACCTTTGAGCTTGACATTGAGTACATGGCGTCCGCAAAGGTTGATACCGTAGAAAATGAGATTGTACGTCACATCATCGTGCATGATAATGTGGATTATGGGACTTCTGCAGATTTGCTTTACTCCCTCGTGAACGATGCCAAAGAGCACTTTTTGTTATACCTCTCAGAGGAAGAAACTGAGAAAGTGATGCGAGACCGTCAAAAAACGATTGCAGATATTATTTATCTACAAATGAATCAGCATTTCTATCGTGAGGAAACTGAGTATAAGGCTTCGGAAATGCGTCCGTTTTCTCGCATTGAGAACAGCTTTGGTGGCAAAATTCGTACAGACGATATTTATGACTTGCGGGCAACCCTACCAGCAAGCGAAGTCCGATCTAAAGTGTTCAACGGCTTTAAGAAAGCCTGTCACACTCTCTACAAATTTGATAGCGATACAGAACGGCGTTTTGCAATCGTTCTTGAAAATGACAAAGCTGTGTTAAAATGGCTGCGTCCTTCGCCGAAGCAGTTTAATATTTATTATGGGCCTGGCGGAATCAGCCGCTATGAACCTGACTTTGTCGTAGAGACGGCAGATCGCATCTATATGATAGAGACGAAAGCAAGCAATGAAATCGGTTCTACCGAGGTAAAAGAAAAAGCTCGTGCCGCCGTCGTTTATTGTAATGCCGTTACGGATTGGAATTCTGTAAACAGTGGAAAGCCTTGGCGATATGCACTTATCTCTCACGATGAAGTTCGGCTCAATTCCAGCTTCATGGGGCTTGTATCCAATCAAGTCTCGTATAAGCAGTTGGAAATCGACGATATGTTTACTAATGAATGAGGAGGCGGCTGCATGGCAAGACGAGGAAAGAGTATCAACCTGTTTCTAATGGATGGCGAACCGAGCGAGCGTATTAAATGCACCCTTGCCAACTTGACGGGTGTTGCATATAGAATTCCGCGCACCGCTTTATGCCTATGGTTAGCGCTTGGCCCATACAAATGCGCTTACTATTATTCTTGAAGCTTGCACCAGTGAATGCGCCCCAGACGACGAGCACGATAAGAATAACTAAGCTGATAGTACCTTTTAATTTTACCACACTTTTTAATTATTCCTCGGCTGCCGATTTTGCAGGGTAAGTAAATCCGAAATAGGCAGCCAGCATTATGAACTTAATATACAGAAAAAGGGTTTCCGAAGCTCGTATCGAAGTGGTGCGAAACCTCGGAAGCCCTTTATTTCAAGCCTTTTTCGGCACTTCGCTGCCGGGGAAGGCTTTTTTTGTTTGTATCAAAGACGGTAAGAACATAGAGCCGTGCTGCGACATAGGGAAGTCACTGCTCGAAATCTCAATATTCTTGTTTGTTGAGTGCACACCCTATGCACACCCCTGAGTTCCCGTTTGCCGAGTGTAAGGCGCAATCAATCTATATGCTCCATAGACGGGGCTTTTTCTTTGCACTCTACAAACGGCAGAAAACAAAAAAGCCGTCAGAAAGCCTTGCTACCAAGACCTTCTGACGGCTACCGTGTGCAAAATAAGAACGTCAGCATTGTATCAATACTGACGTTCTTATATGGCGGAGGGCATGGGACTCGAACCCACGAGGCTGTTACACCCTACTCGCTTTCCAGGCGAGCTCCTTAGCCACTCGGTCAACCCTCCGAATCGTTAATCTTCTCTGTCTGCCGTGCCTGTTTTGCCAAAAAAAACAACACTGCCATGACAGCCAATTATTAACTTACCATAGCAAATGCCTTTTTTCAAGGAAAATCTTATCTTCCCGACTCAGGCGGTCATTTGTGTGTCATTTCTTTGTAGATGCTTTCGACTCTTTTTTCTGTCATCTTTTTGTAATCCATGAGCGTATGCTCATATTCGCCGTTCATGAATTTGCTGGTTATCAGAAAATCTGCCGTCGCACGGTTGTTGGCCACCGGGATGTCATATACTGTGGCTATCCTCAGCAGTGCCTTGATATCGGGGTCGTGCGGCTGCGCTTCCAGAGGGTCGCTGAAAAAGATCAGCATATCTATTTCTCCTTCTGCTATCCGCGAACCGACCTGCTGATCGCCGCCGAGCGGGCCGCTCTTCAGTGCCTTCACCGGCAGTCCCGTGGATTCCGAGATCAGCCGCGATGTGGTGCCTGTGCCGCAGAGAAAATGTCCCTTGAGCATATCCTTGTTTTTTTCGCACCATTTCACGAGGTCGTCCTTCAGATGATCGTGGGCTATCAGCGCTATCCTTTTCTGTCCGTTCATTTTTATTTTTACTTCTGTCATATCCTCTCCTCCTTTCCAAAGCTGATTATAAAGCAAAAGCCTCCCGATGTGGCGGCTTTTGCTTTTATTTAACAAATATTTTACATTGCTATTTCAGGGAATCCCTGACCGCCCTTTCCATATCGGCTATATCCAGCTTTTCCGAGAAGCGCACTTCTTTTTTGTCGAGATCCTTCAGACCCTGCGGCACCTTTACGCCCGTTTCTTTTTCTATGGATTTTATCGAGCCGAAGCCGTCGCTTCCCTTGGGGATGCCTGTCGATTCCGCGACACTGTCCGCGAATTTGTACGGACTCGCTGTCGAAGCCAGCAGTGTCGGCGTCCTGTCTCCCGTGTAAGCGGCATAGTCCTCATACACTCTGTATCCCACAGCCGTATGTGTGTCCATAAGGTAGCCGTGGTTCCTGTACATATCACCGATTGCTTCGTTGGTCCTCTTCATATCCGCCGAGCCCCCGTAGAATTTATCCAGAGCATAGTTGATCTTCGGACTGACTGTGTACTTGCCGTCTTTTTCGAGTCTGGCCATCAGCTCGGTTATCTCGCCGCCATTCTCGCCTGACAGATGGTAAAGCAGCCGCTCCAGATTGCTGGAGATCAGTATGTCCATCGACGGTGAATTCGTGAGGAAAAACTCACGGTGAAGATTATATGTGCCTGTATTGATAAAATCGGTCAGCACTTTGTTTTCATTGCTGGCGCAGATGAATTTCTTGACGGGTATGCCCATATTGCCTGCGTAGTATGCTGCCAGGATATTCCCAAAATTGCCTGTGGGAACAACGATGTTGATCTTGTCTCCGTTCTTGATGATGCCCTTTTCTACCAGTTTCACATATCCATAAACATAATATGCCACCTGCGGCACCAGCCGTCCGATGTTGATGGAATTGGCCGAGCTGAGACGATAACCCTTTTTCGCCAGCTCCTGATTGAAACTGTCATCGCTGAAGATCTTCTTGACGCCGGTCTGAGCATCGTCAAAATTGCCCTTAACTGCGAAAACATGGGTGTTTTTCCCCTGCTGCGTCACCATCTGCCTTTCCTGCACCTGGCTCACGCCGTGATCCGGGTAAAAGACCACTATCTCTGTACCCTGCACATCAGCAAATCCCTCCAGAGCAGCCTTGCCCGTATCTCCCGAGGTCGCAGTCAGTATGCAGATCTTCCGGTCTTCTTTGTTCTTGTTCATGGCTGTCGTCAGCAGATAAGGAAGGATCGACAGCGCCATATCCTTGAAAGCCGCCGTTTTGCCGTGATAAAGCTCCAGGAAATATGCCTTGTCTGCTTTGACTACAGGAACGATGTCTTCGGCATCGAACTTGGAATCGTAAGCACCGTCTACACAGGCCTGCAGTTCTTCATCTGTGTAATCTTCAAAAAATGCCTTCAGCACAGCAAAGGCCACCTTCTTGTAAGGTTCTCCCGTCATCTCTTCGATATCGAAAGGCAGCTGCGGTATTTCGCTGGGGACATACAGTCCCTTGTCTTCCGCTATGCCGGCGATGATCGCCTGCGACGATGTTTTTATATATTTGCTTCCTCTTGTACTCTGATAGTGTATCATTTTTTCCTCCAAGCTGCGGCCGCGGCCGCATGTAAATCATTCCCGTTGATTATAACAAGATATCTGCAATAACTCAATGTTCACAGAAAAATAAGGTGTGGACAAACTTCGCCGGAGCCGTTATAATGATATTCGCGTCAGGTACGGCGGCAATCGCTCCGCGATCCTGCGCATCATATATGTGCCCTCATGGTCAAGCGGTTAAGACGCAGCCCTCTCACGGCTGAATCATGGGTTCGATTCCCGTTGGGGGTACCACAACTGATAAACCCGGCAATGCTGATGTTGCCGGGTTTATCAAGTTGTCCATATGCTTTTAGAATATCCTTTTTGCAGGCACATACTCTATCATCGTTCCAATGTTTTGTACCATGCCTATTTACTATATTTATCAAAATCAATGTCCTTGCAACGTATCATATCGGTTTTCCCTGTTCTTACATCAAAGCGCAAGTTTTTACATGCCTCATCTCAGTTTCCCCCGGTCTTGCATCAAAGCACATATTTTTGCAAACCTCATTCTTTGCATGTATGTCAGGAAATTTGATATAATCATCTGCATAGTACTGACCGACATTTGCGGCAGACAGAACTGAGAACAGGATCGACTGCTGCAGGGACTTGCATATGCGGGAGAATTTATGCTTACAGAACAGAAATACCTTGGAAAAACAGGCACGATAATTTTTATAGCCGTCATGAACATGTTTGTTCCGCTGTCGATAGATATGTATCTCCCGGCGCTTCCCTCCATGACGGGATATTTCCACACAACTGAAGGACTTGTAAACTTTTCGCTGGCGGGCTTTTATTTTTTCTTTGCTGTGGGACTGATAATATTCGGCCCCCTATCAGATAAATTCGGCAGACGGCCGACGCTGATCACCGGAGCTGCAATTTATGCGTGCGCCAGCGCGGGCTGCGCCATGGCGGGAAGCATCTGGATCCTGATATTGTTCCGCATCATGCAGTCGTTCGGTGCGGGAAGCATCATTTCAGTTTCCACGGCCCTGATAAAAGACTGCTTCGACGGCATGATCCGTCAGCGGGTGCTGGCCGTGGTGCAGGGCATGTCGGTGCTGGGGCCGATGATAGCTCCGATCGTGGGCGCACTGATACTTAAATCTTTTTCATGGCGTGCCACCTTCTGGGCCCTGGTGATCGTGGGAACGGTATGCTTTGCCGTATCACTGCTGCTGCAGGAAAGCCTGCCCCCCGGACAGCGGAACAGCGGCGGCGTGCTGCATTCGCTCGGCCGTCTCGCTGTGGTGGCAAAAAACAGAAAATTCATCTATTATCTTCTGATCGTCAGCGCGATAGCCGCGCCCTATATGGCTTACATTTCAGTATGTTCATATATCTACATTGATTATTTCGGTGTGAGCAGACAGATATACAGTTACTTTTTTGCCTTCAATTCCGCGACCGCGGTCCTGGGCCCGATACTGTACATTTACGGAGTCAGGTTGCTGAAGCCGCGCGGGCTTATGCATCTGCTCATATGCATAGCGGCGCTGGCCGGCATATCGATGCTGATATTCGGGCGTACGGCGCCTCTGGTTTTCATGCTGACATTCCTGCCTTTTACGCTTGCGGAAAGCTCAGTGCGTCCGCTCAGCACAGACATACTGCTGAAACAGCAGGAACGCGACACCGGCTCCGCCAGCGCCCTCATCAATTTCGTGCATACTGTGATCGGCAGCATGGGAATGTTTCTGGGTACTTTGCCGTGGTCGAATTTCAATACCGGCCTGGCGATAATCATTATTTCATTCGTTGCCGCGGCCGCGGTCGGCTGGCTGCTGCTGCTGAGATCTTCTAACCGCCCTGACGGTATGTGAAAAGACATATATATTATATCTAAATTATTGTGAGGCTGCGAATTTTATAGTATAATCTGCTTATTAGAATTATCCTTTAAATATGTGAGGCAGAAGGATCTACAATGAAACTCTCGGTATCAGAAATCAAAGAGCTGGCAGAGCTGCTGCCTGGCAACATAGTTTTTTATATTCGCAAAACGAACATCGAGCGCATCTTCTGGTCTGAAGGCATCACCGCCCTGTGCGGATATGATGCCGATGAACTGGTTTCAGAGGGGAAAAAGGACGCTTTATCGCTGGTCTTCGAGGATGACCGGAACATGGTGGCAGAAAAAACGAAAGAATGCCTGAGTTCCGGTAAAGAAGTCAGATACACCTGCCGCATCAGGCATAAAGATAAGAAACTCATCTGGATAAACTCCGTAATAAAGACGATAGGCACCCTTGACGGGGATCCGGTCATAATCAATATTCTTTCCGACATTTCCGGCGAAAGAGAGGCTTATCGATCCATAGAACAAAAATTCAATGAACATCAGGAACTTATCCGTGCCCGGGAAGCGCTCAACGAAAACAGACGCACAATCAATGCTGCGATAACAAATTCCGGCATGCTTTATTTTGAATACTACCCTGACACTCACATTGCCGACAATCTCAGTGCGGACATCAATAAGCTGCCCTCTGTTATTCATGATTATCCCGAATCAGTGATCAGAGATAATTTCACTGACGAAGAGCAGGCATCATGCATGCGGTCAGCCTTCAAAAAAATCGATGCAGGCAGCGAGCAGGAGCTTTTTACCTGCCGCAGAACATTGAACGGAAGACCTGTCTGGCTGCGCTACCATCTTGTTTCAGTTTTTGGTTCTGATGGCCAGAGAAAAAAAGTGTCATGCACAGCCATGGATATCACACTGCAGAAGGAAGCTGTCATCGAATATCAGAACCGTTTCGAATCGCTGCTCAATATGTATCCTGATGCCGCTGCATCCCTGATGCTGAACATCACTAAAGATATATGCAGCGATATACATGATTATGATGCTGATAAAGTGAACGATACTGAATCCTCAAGGGAATGCATAGCCTGCCGCATCAATGACTCTGCAAGATATATCCCTGATCCGGAACGCCGCGAAGAATACATAAATGCCTTCAGCCGTGAAAACCTTGTTTCTTCCTTTATGAACGGAATTACAAAGGTTTCTGTTGATCATACATTCATATTACCCGAAGATGAAAAGCGCTACTGCACTACCACCGTCGACATGGTCAGGAATCCCGTTTCCGATGATATCGAGGGAATCTTATTTATACGCGACATCACCGAATCATATTTACAGGCCCGCATCAATGCTGCTTTGATAGAAAGCAAATATGAATGTGTTGCGCTGATAGACGCCGGCCGCGGCACGCTCGTGATCGACAGCTTTTCGATAGGCGACCCAATACAGATAACCAACGAGGCCAATGATTACAATATCAGCTGCATATCTGCCGCCGATACTTTTGTGGCTCCGGAGGACAGGGCCTCTTTCCTTAAATATTCTTCTCTTGCAAATCTGAAAAAGAAACTTGATAATAACGACAGATACTTCTTCACTATACGCAACATCGACACTTTCGGAGTAAGAACTCCTAAAAAATTCAGCTATCGATATATAGACGGAGAACGCAGCCTGATTCTGTCAACTCTCGAAGATATTTCCGATGTCATGGAATGCGATTCACTTACCGGCGCTCTTAACCGCTCGGGATTCATCACTTTCACACTCCGCACACTTGAAAACAAGACACCTGCCGACAAATATGCTGTACTTTATTTCGGCATACGCGGCTTCAAGGCAATAAATGAAACTTTCGGCGTTGAAGGCGGAGACACCGTCTTAAGACAGACAGTACTGCTTCTCCGCAATTCTTCTCTCAGCCCGATAGCTGTTGCGCGAATGGAAGCCGACCGCTTTCTATGCCTTGTCCAGCAGAAAAAAATAGATTACGATGAAATTGCGAAACTGTGTCACCGCACCTACATCCATAACAGTAAGCAGTATAATTTTCTGTGCCGCTGCGGCATATATATGATCGGCAACAAAGAATCTGATGTCGGCACCATGTGCGACCGGGCCAAAATGGCGACAGGTTTCATACACGACGAATATGTCAAGCCTTATGCTGTATTCAGCAGCTATATGCGCAGCTCCGTAGTTGCTACACACGAGATGACCAGCGATCTGCAGAAGGCCATGCAGAACAATGAATTCAAAGTATACTATCAGCCGGTCTATGCCTGCAGCAGCGGAAAAATGGTATCGGCCGAAGCGCTCATACGCTGGGTGCATCCGGCACTGGGCGTCATTCCCCCCGGATCGTTCGTGCCCGCTTTTGAAGCCAACGGATATATATCTGAAATAGATATGTTCATGGGAAAAAGCGTCCGCAGGTTCCTGGAAAACAGAGCAGCCGAAAATAAATTTGCTGTTCCTGTGGCCGTAAATTTATCGAGAATGGATTTCTACGACAGGAAGATCATGAACGCCATCGTCGATGATCTGAAAAAAACAGAACTGCCTTTAGGTTCACTGCGGTTCGAACTGACTGAAAGCGTTTATTCCTCACTCAACAATTCAAGTATTAAAAATCTTGAACGGATGAAGAATGCCGGGGCGTACATTCTTCTGGATGATTTCGGCAGCGGTTATTCTTCGTTCGAATCCATTCTGGATTTTGATTTTGATATCATCAAGCTCGATATGAATCTCGTGCAGAAGATCGGCGTCAGCCTGAAAGCCGAATATATAATCGGCTATGTGATCGAGATGGCTCATTCAATGTGCATCAGAACAACTGCCGAGGGTGTGGAGACCCTTGAACAGCTGGAATTCCTGAAAAGCAAAAAATGTGATCATATCCAGGGATATTACTATTCAAAACCCCTTCCGGCAGACGAATTCGAAAGGCTGCTGAACGAACAGCAGCCCCTGTGATGATTGATATTCAGCTGTTTATGTCAGCTTTCATTTTCGCCTTCAACTATGTTCTTTCCGCCATACATCTCCCGCAGACGCGGTTTCTCTATTTTTCCGGTGGCATTCCTCGGCACTTCTGCAAAAATGAATTTCTTAGGCCTCTTGTATTTCGGCAGTTCTCTGCAGAATTCGTTTATTTCATAATCTGTACAGGTATATCCCTGCTTCACTTCCACGATAGCTGCCGCTATCTCTCCCAGACGTTTGTCCGGCAGACCTATGACAGCGACATCCTTGACCGGTTCGTATTTATGCAGGAAATCTTCTATCTGCACCGGATATATGTTTTCTCCGCCTGATATTATAACATCCTTTTTCCTGTCGACCAGATAATAGAATCCGTCTTCATCCTGTTTAGCCATGTCTCCCGTATACAGCCAGCCGTCATCGGACAGCGTCTCTTTCGTTGCTTCCGGGTTGTTGTAATAACATACCATTACGCCTGGGCCTTTTACTGCCAGTTCCCCGACAGTCCCCTGCACGACAGGCTTTTTATTTTCGTCAAGGATCTTTGCTTCCCATCCGTATCCGGGTATCCCAATAGCACCGACCTTCTTGACATTCTCAACTCCGAGATGTACACATCCCGGTCCGATGGATTCTGAAAGCCCGTAGTTCGTATCATATTCGTGGTCCGGGAAATAGTCGAGCCAGTGTTTGACGAGGCTGCGGGGAACCGGCTGTGCGCCGATGTGCATAAGTCTCCACTGACTGAGCTCATAATCCTCCAGTTTGAAGTCTCCTCTGTCCAGAGCGTCCAGCAGATCCTGCGCCCACGGCACCAGCAGCCATACGATCGTGCAGTGCTCTGCGGAAACTGCATCGAGTATATATCTTGGCTTGGTCCCCTTCAGCAGAACAGCCTTGCCTCCTGATATCAGACTCCCGAACCAGTGCATCTTGGCTCCTGTATGATACAGCGGCGGTATACACAGGAAGACATCGTCCTTCTGCTGTCCGTGATGGTTCTGTTCGCATTCCGCCGAATGTGTGAGCGATCTGTGCTTGTGCAGTATGGCCTTGGGGAAGCCTGTGGTTCCGGATGAGAAATATATCGCCGCCTCATCATCTTCGGTCAGTTTTACGTCAAGATTATTGCTGGGATAATCAACGGCCTCTCTGTAATAGTTCTCTGCAAATTCCGGCGCATTTTCTCCCACATAAAACAGCAGTCTGTTCTGTTTGAGTTCATCTGCTATCGGCTCTACTCTGTCTATAAATTCGGGCCCGAACAGCAGAACATCAACATCGGCCAGGCCTACACAGTATGAGATCTCTTCGGTCGTGTATCTGAAATTCAGCGGCACAGCCAGCGCTCCCGTTTTCAGTATGCCGAAATATATCGGCAGCCATTCCATGCAGTTCATCAAAAGTATCCCCACCTTATCGCCGCGCTTTACGCCGCGGTGCAGCAGCAGATGTGCAAAGCGGTTTGCTTTTTCATTGAATACTCTCCAGCTGATCTCGCGCCTGTACGGTTTTTCATCTGTCGCCTGAATAAGATCATATTCTTTCCAGGACATGCGCCGGTGATCGCTCTCCATTGGATTGAGCTCTACCAGTGCGATATCTTCAGGGAATTCCCTGCTGTTTTTTTCAAGTAATTCTGTTATCGGCATATCCTTTTCCTTTCGTCCATTATTGAAGCCTGCGGGATCATCGGCGTTACATGCAGACCCGTTGCGAAATATCGTTATATACAATACCATATATATACATAAATATAAACCTCTCCGCTCAGAACCATTTCTTCTTTTTAAAGAATATTATGCATCCTCCGAGTATTGCCAGACTGAGCAGCGCCACGAACAGATATCCGTAATGCCATGCGAATTCCGGTATCTTGAAATTCATCCCGTACCAGCCCACCAGCAGGGTCAGCGGCAGGAAGATCGTGGACACTACCGTAAAAACCTTCATCAGTTTATTCTGCTCTATATCTATCTGTGACTGATATGCTTCCCTGACCTGTGTGACATAGTCTCTCTGGTTCTGTGCATATGCCAGCAGCCTGTCCACACGTACGGCCAGTATCTGGAAATGCCTGATGTAACCCTCGCTGATAATATCGGATTCATTGTCGCTGAGACCTTCAGTGACCTTATCCAGTCCGTCATAATACTTCTTGATATCCCTGATGGATTTACGGAAGCGTATAAAGTCTTTCATATTGGCTTTCCTCGTATCTGCAAGCAGTTTTGCTTCAAAAACTGTGATGCGGTCCTCGATCGCTTCCAGCTTCTCGCTGTCGTCTTTGATCAGACTGCTGAAAAAGCCATGCAGAGCGCTTTCATTTGAATCATATCCTTTCACCATATCGCTTACCTGCGATCTCATGTCCTCGCCGTCGCATATGAACACGAGAGCGTCCGGGGAAAAGTAGATGACTATTTTTTTTCTTCCTGCTTTCAGATCGGCAAGGTCAAGTATGTCCAGAGACATAAGATATGAATCCTTCCTGCACTCAAAGCAGCTCAGCGGATGATCAGCGATCTCTCCTGCGATGACGCTTCCAGTATATTTCCTGACCTCTTCCCGGTCACCGGCACATATGATTTCCATTTTTTCTCTCCTGATATATTATATTTGTATATAGTCCGCTGTGCATATCCGTCACGTACACATGTATCTGCATTATCGATCAGGAAATATTATACCACATACCTTTTCTCAGTGTGATGTATCATTTTGCGGTAACGCAGCATCACCTTCGCAGGACGGTTTTACGGCATACTCTGTGCCGTCTTCCTGCATCTGCGGCGCAGCTCTGCGGCATCTGCGCAGGAAGGCATCCCAGCAGCCGCGATTTGAAACGGATCCGCCTTTGTGCTATTCTAATTAATGATAATCACGCCTTGCCGGAACGACAGAAACGGACATCCGGCTCCGCTCAGGGATCCGGGTATTACGGTCCGCTTCCCGGCATGATGAAACGGAGGCTTTATATGCACCTGCAGGAATCAGGAGAAATGTATCTCGAAACCATATTGATTCTCTCAAAGGAAACTGATCGCGTAAGATCGGTGGATGTCTGCGATCACATGGGGTTTTCCAAGCCCAGCGTCAGCAGAGCGGTTGGCCTGCTGAAGAACTCCGGCTACATCGTTGTCGATGACGAAGGCCATCTTTCTCTGACCGGCACCGGCCGCAGCGTAGCGGAAAAAATCTACGAACGTCATACGACCCTTACAGAATGTCTGATGGAACTCGGCGTCGACCGGAAAACCGCGGCAGACGATGCCTGCAAGATCGAACACGACATAAGCGATAAGTCTTTCGAGGCCATCAAAAAGTATTTCTCTTCCGCCGAAAATAAATGATACTGTGACGGCGGCCTGCTGTCCGTACCGCAGAAAATACCAGTGAATATATTAGTGCGGCCGTCAGAGAGATCTGACGGCCGCCGTTTTGTCATTTTATGAGAAGGTGTTTATTTATATATATCATATCTGATAAAGAAAACTCATCAGATATAAAACGCTGCTGCGCACGTTTCTGTTTTCCAGGCTCACCTCCCTGTCCATGATGCTCAATATGTCCTTTTTCTGAGGCTGATGTTCAGGCACTATGCTGACGGCACGGCCTTCTTTTTGCTGTTCTTTCATTTTGATATTATCTTTAGAAAAAAAGTTCATATGTCCTACCTCCTGCCGTAAGGATAAGCGTTATGTCTGAAACCTTTCTGAAAAGCCGGCTTTCTGTAAAAAAATACCGAACCGCGCTTTTTCAGTATTTTTTCACCAACGTGATCTATGGTATAATGTATTCAGTTATTCTGCATATGATGTATTTGATCAATAATAGGAGGAGCAAATGAGAGTCCTGATCGTAGAAGATGAAGTGAGGCTTGCAGAAGCCCTGGGGCAGATCCTGTCTGAAAAAAAATACATGACCGATATTGTGAACGACGGCGATGACGGTCTCGACTATGCCATGAGCGATATATATGACGCCATCGTGCTGGATGTCATGCTTCCCGGCATGAACGGCTTCGATATAGCCAAGGAACTGCGCAAGCAGAAGATCCAGACGCCTATCATCATGCTGACCGCCAAGGGAGACATCAATGACCGGGTCACCGGGCTGGACTGCGGCGCAGATGACTACATGACCAAGCCATTCGCTCCCGAAGAGCTGCTGGCGCGGATACGTGCGCTGACGAGAAGGCAGGGCGAAGTCCTTCTCGAGGAAGCGACTTTCGGCGATCTGGTTCTCGATCTGTCAACATGCGACCTGAAATGCGGCGACAAGGCGACGCACCTCAATTTCAAGGAATTCGAGATCATGAAACTGCTGATGACAAATGCCAAAACGGCTGTTACCAAAGATGATCTTATTACCAAGGTATGGGGCTATGATTCTGATGCAACCGACAATAATGTCGAAGCATATATCTCTTTTCTCAGAAAAAAGCTGTCCTTCCTCAACTCTAAAGTCAGCATCAATGCCCTGAGAAAAGTCGGGTACCGTCTGGAGACAGCTGAATGACAGCGGCAGGCATGATACTATGTTAACTAAACTAAAGCGTAAATTCATCCTTATTAATATGATACTCGTAGGTGTTGTACTGATAGCGGTCTTCACTATTGTTTGCGTTAACACATATAAGGAGCAGATGAGCGATCTTAACGTATCTCTTTCGCGGGCAATGCGCCTGGCGCAGAATATCGAGGGCCGTCCCACTCTCAACAAGGACGATAACGATTCGACCTTCCACAATGATTACGGGCCCGGCAACAGTATCGATACCCAGTCGGTGGCCTATTACTATGACGGCAACTATATAACAAAACTCGAATCCGATCATCTTGAGCTTTCCGATTCAAAATTGAAAAAAGCTGTCCATACGGCGGTGAATTCAGGAAAATCCCTTGGTGAAATACAGGGTATGGACCTGTACTTCATGAAAATAGACAGTACCTACAGTGCGACGATATCGTTTGCCGACTCAGAAACAGTCAACGAACGTATCAGCGGAGCCATCCTGATCTCCATAATACTCTGCGCCGGAAGTCTGGTCGTGCTTTTCTTCATCAGTCTGCTGCTCGCCAGTATGGCGGTACGCCCTGTCCAGAAAACATGGGATCAGCAGCAGCAGTTCGTTGCCGACGCCTCCCATGAACTGAAGACCCCTCTGACCGTGATGCTGGCCAACAACAACATCCTGCTCGATCACAGGAATGAAACCGTTGAGGCTCAGAAAAAATGGATAGAAAGTTCGCAGGCCGAAGCCAATCACATGAAAAAACTGATAGATAATCTGCTGTTTCTGGCCAGGTCTGATGCTTCCAAAAATAAACTGATCTTTTCTGTAGTGCCGCTGTCCGATATAATCATGGACACTTTTCTTCAGTTCGAACCGATAGCCTTTGAAAGCGGCATCGAAACTATATCGGAGATCGATCCTGATATCAGTATGGTCGGCGATCAGACTCAGCTGAAACAGCTGATCCATATACTGATCGATAACGCCTGCAAGTATGCAGGCGACAACGGCAAAGTGAAAGTCGTTCTGAAAAAGAGCGACCATTCTCATCACATCCGCGGCAGAAATACCAGTGAAATAACTCTTGCTGTGAACAATACCGGCAAACCCATCGACAGCAAGGATATCCCCCATATCTTCGAGCGTTTCTACCGCGCCGACAAGGCGCGCGTGCAGGGCGAGGGCTACGGCCTCGGCCTTTCGATAGCCAAACGCATAGTCGAAGAACACAAAGGAAAGATCACTGTAACCAGCTCGGCCCAGTCAGGGACTACTTTCACAGTGATCTTCAGATAACGGCCGTCATACGGCGGCTGTCATATTTCATTTGAATTTAACTATATACTTTTCCAGAAGTTTGCACGGCTTGTACGACAGTTTCGCCTTGCGCAGATTAGGTATGCCCATATCCTCTTCACGATTTATGTACTTGACATTCGATGCCATCGCCCTGCAGAACTCGTTGTTTATAGCCTGATACAGTCCCCTGTAATTGACGTTGGCCTTTTCCACATGTTCTGTTATCGTTCTCCGGTTCAGGACCCCGCCTACTGCCAGCGCCTCTATTTTGTTGTCGATCATTATCGCACCCGCCATGTAGCCTATCTTTTCGATATTCTCAAAGACATCTTTCATGGCTTCTTCTTCCATCTCCAGCATCTGCATCTCATGCTCCGGCACTTCCTTGCGTGCGTTGAATTCATCGATGAAGCGCATGGCATCATCTGCCATATCCGATGTCAGCGGCACATATTCGTAATCAAAATTATTATGAAAATAATTGAGATGGTTTTTTTTGCCGTGGTATTCTCTGCCTTTCAGTTCGATAAGATCCTGTGTCCTGTAGACATAGTCGTAATTAGGCCTGTCATCGATTATCCTGATCTCACCCGGACACGCTGTCTTGATAATATTGATCATATGGAACGGCAGCAGCCGTATGCTGAATTCATGGCCCTTCGCTTCGAATCTCTCTTTGGCGGTGTGAATAGTTTCTCTCAGTGATACCGGATCATATTCGCCTGTTCTGGTAAGCGGAGGGAACATGAACGGAAGTATTATCCCGTCTTCTAGTTCCAGATGGCTGATGCCGGTGATGCACATATAATCACCGATGATCTCCCAGCTGAACTTATTGATGTCCCGCCACATATACATCGCCGAAAAGGACAGGCCGCTGGTCTGATAATCAAAACCGTTGAGATATTCTTCTAATATTTCTTTATCATCGAGCGTTATCCGCCCATCGAACATAAACATAATTAATGACTTCTTTCTATTCTATTTTACTATCGCAGATACAGCCTTGAATGCCTCCGCCTTTGAACTTCCCATCATCTCATAGAGTATCGCTTCATATGTCGTGACCACGACACCCGCCTGCCTCATGCGTTCCAGTGCGATCTCGCTGTTCCTGGTCTGCCTTGACGAGCAGCAGTCGGCGATCAGAAAAACATTGAAGCCTGCTGACAGCATATCCAGCGCTGACTGCTCAATGCAGATATGCGTCTCCACGCCGAAGAGAATGATGTCTTCGGCACCTGTCTTTTCGAGTTTTTCCTTTATCTCTGCAGAATCCAGAACACTGAAAGTGTTTTTATCTACAGGCTCGAAATCTCCCAGAGCCTCAGCAATGCCTGCGACAGTCCCGCCGAGACCTTTCGTATACTGCTGTGACACTAACATCGGGATCTCCAGGGCCCTCAGTCCCTGTATCAGCTTTGCTGCCGTCTGCTCTGTTTCGCTGTTTTCTGCAATGGCCGGCATCAGTTTCTCCTGAAAGTCCACGACCATAGCAGCGGCACTTTCCCTGTTTATTCTGTATTTGCCCATATTCGTTTTACACATCCGCTTGATTCCGGATGCGTATCTCCTTTCTGTTTATCAGATGCTGTATCTTTTTCCTGGATGCTCTCAGTCTCGTATGACTGGTATACCGCTCCTGTGACCGGTAGGCTTCTCATATGCTCCGCCTGCTCCGTGATCTATCGATCCAGTATGTTCCAGTTCCTGATCTCGTCGATGAGTTCATAATTGGTAAGATTGTACTGCAGCGGCGTGATGCTGGCATAACCGTTCTGCATGGCTATCACATCGATATTCTCATTATTGCTCTTGTATACTACAGGTTCGCCCTTGTACCAGTATTCCATTTCTCCGGTTTCATTGCATCTCGGATGGAACCATTCTTTGTATTCCCTTATTCCCAGTCTCGTGCATCTCAAACCCTTGACTTCTTCGGCAGGCATATTCGGCACATTGATGTTCAGAACAGTCCTGTTGTCGAGTCTGCCGCACGCGGCTCTGAAGGTTTTTACCGCCAGATCGCAGGCATATGTGAAATCCCGCGGTTCATGATCGTTTACCGAAACCGCCACTGCCGGCAGACCGCACAGCACACCCTCTATGGCGGCAGATACCGTGCCTGAATACAGAGTGTCTGTGCCCAGATTGCCGCCGTGATTTATTCCCGAGTACACCATATCGATGCCGATGCCTTCATGCTCCAGGAAGCGGAGACCGAGTTTGACGCAGTCGGCTGGTGTGCCCGTGACCTCGAGCGCACGCCTGGCGTTCTCGAATTTTACATCCTTTATCTTCAGCGGTTTGCCTATGGTGATGCTGTGGCCGGCCGCGCTCCTCTGCACATGAGGGGCAGATATATATATATCTGCTTCTCCGGCAAGAGCCGCTGCCAGTTCATGAATGCCCTTTGCTTCTATGCCGTCATCATTTGCTATAAGTATATTCATATAAATTCTCCCAGCACCTCGCCGATGGAGTCATTGATGACCAGATCGGCTCTGCTGTCGTATTGAGTGCTGCTCTTGTTGATAAGGACAAGACTGCTGCCGTGAAAATAATTCACCAGTCCTGCTGCCGGATAAACGACCAGGCTCGTGCCGCCGACGATCAGGACATCTGCCCTGCTGATAGCATCGACTGCTCCCGATATCACAGAGTCGTCAAGTCCCTCTTCATAGAGCACGACATCCGGTTTGATGACACCTCCGCACTTGCTGCACTTCGGTATCTGTCCGTCGCAGTTTGCCGGATCAAGCACATAATCCAGATCATATGACGCTCCGCAGTCCATGCAGTTGTTGCGCAATACCGATCCGTGCAGTTCATATACGTTTTTGCTTCCCGCAGCCTGATGAAGGCCATCGATATTCTGGGTAACTACCGCCTTTAGTTTTCCTTCCTGCTCCAGCTTTGCCAGCGCGATATGCGCCTTGTTGGGCTTTGCCTGGGGATACACCATGTTTTTCTTGTAATAATCGAAAAACGTCTCCATGTCGTTCATAAAGAAGCTGTGTGATATTATTCTTTCCGGCGACATTCCATATTCCTGCTGGGCATTGTACAGACCTGTCTCGGAGCGGAAATCGGGGATATTGCTTTCTGTCGAAACACCTGCTCCTCCGAAAAACACTATATTGCTGCTGCCGTCTATTATTTTTTTCAGTTTTTCATCCACTTGTTTGTCCTCCTTCTGAAAGGGTATATTATTTTCATATCAAAGCTGCATATTCCGACTGCAGCCGGCCATGCAGATACGGCCCTTACCGCGGGCAGTTCAACACTGAAGTATTATACCACATTGCCGGCGGTTTAATAGCGTGATATAATTATTAAATATTGTTAATATCTGCTGACGGCATCGTCTACATAATGACAGACCCGCAGCAATAACAGTTGCCTGATCACCGACTGTGATCAGATATTAAAAGGAGGAACGACATAATGAATACAAAAGTCCTGAGAGACCTTTCCTACGGCGTCTACATCGTATCAGCAATGGACGGCGAACGCCCCACCGGCTGCACTGCCAACAGCATCATGCAGATAACCTCTGAACCTGCCACGGTGGCAGCCAGCATCAATCATGACAACTACACCAACAAATGCATCAAGGAAAGCGGCGTTTTTTCCGTAGGCATTTTATCTGAAACATCAGATCCGGGACTCATCGGTCATTTCGGCTTCCAGTCCGGCAAGGATGTCAACAAATATGACGATACTCCTTTTGAAATGAAGTCCGGCGCACCTGTGCCGAACGGCCTCAGAGGATATATAGTCTGCAAAGTAGTCGATTCTATGGAAACATCGAGTCATACTGTTTTCCTGGGCGAGATAATCGACGGAGATGTTACGGGAAGCGACGCGCCCATGACATATGCATACTATCATAATGTCATCAAAGGCAAGAGTCCCAAAAATGCTCCTACCTATCTTCCCGAGGAAGACGGCGCGGCAGACAGCGAAGATACCGGCAAAACAAAATGGGTCTGCTCAGTATGCGGATATGAATATGACGGCGACATTCCTTTTGAGGAGCTTCCTGACGATTACAAATGTCCGGTATGCAATCAGCCCAAGAGCAAATTCGAAAAAAAATAATCAACTGCACTGAGTGAACTGCGGCGGCCTGAGGACCTCTGCAAAACAATACATGTAACATGGCGGCGGGAGCCTGCATCAGCAGGCATCCCGCCGTTTTTGTCCGTCAGCCGCCTGCTTTTCTCTGCATTTATGCGGCCTTTCTTTGAATACTGCATATGAAACAGGACGCTGCCTGCAGCTTTTCAGGCAGCGCCCTGTTGAACATGAGTTCTTTTTATGCTATAATATGAACATGTGTTTGGATAATGTGTACGGGATATATACGGGAAGCGCCTTATGACAGGAATAACGGAAGGAACCTACGAAAAGCTGAAGATACTGGCTGACAGTGCCAAATTCGACGTGTCATGTTCTACCAGCGGCACAGCCAGAAAAAACAACGGACGCATCGGCAACGCCCAGATGGCAGGCTGCTGTCACTCCTGGTCTGCTGACGGCCGGTGTATTTCACTGCTCAAGGTCCTGTTCACCAACGACTGTGTATACAACTGCGAATACTGCGTCAACCGCCGCAGCGCCGACTGCCGGCGGGCCGCCTTTGAGCCTGCCGAACTGGCTGCGCTGACGATCGAATTCTACAAAAGGAATTACATCGAAGGTCTGTTTCTCAGTTCCGCTGTAGCTGTATCTCCCGATCACACCAGCGAAAGGATCCTCGCTTCTCTGAGGATGCTGCGCCGGGACTTCGGGTTTGCCGGATACATACATGCCAAGATCATCCCCGGTACATCGCCTGAGCTGGTCCACGCCATCGGCCTCGAAGCCGACCGCCTCAGCGTCAATGCCGAGCTTCCCTGCCGCAGTTCCCTGGAACGGCTGGCGCCGCAGAAAAAGCCGGAGCATATTTTCACGCCGATGAAACAGATAACCAATACCCTTATCGACAGGCAGGCTCTCAGAGGGCCAGGTACCATGTTCAAAGGGCTGGATATCAATTCCGGCGACAGCTACCTTTCATCCGGCGCATACGGCAGAGACAGCGATCCTCTGTCGCCCGGAGGCGATCTCATACCTCGTCCGCATAAGCGCATCAAAGAATCCTTTGCTCCTGCCGGACAGACCACGCAGATGATCATCGGCGCTTCCGGTGAAACCGATCAGCAGATAATGAAGGTATCCGAAAAGATATATCACACTTTCAAAATGAAAAGAGTGTACTTCAGTGCCTATATACCGATGACCGATTCTCCCCTGCTGCCCGGCAGAAATACTTCTCCCCCGCTGGCAAGGGAGCATCGGCTGTATCAGGCCGACTGGCTGCTGCGTTTTTACGGTTTTTCTTCGGATGAGCTTTTTGACGAACGCCATCCTGATCTCGACCCCGACCTTGACCCGAAGATCACCTGGGCGCTGCGCAATCTGCACATGTTCCCCATGGAGGTGAACAGGGCCGGCATGAACGAGCTGCTGCGCATCCCGGGACTGGGCACTCTTTCGGCACTGCGGATAATACGTCAGCGCAGGATCTGCACCGTCAGATATGAGGATCTGAAAAAAATGGGGGTCGTCCTCAAACGGGCCAGACATTTTCTTACATGTTCGGGGCATTATTACGGATGCACTGACTTCACTCCGGAAAGCATCAAAAACGAGATCCTGCAGGCCGACGGCGGGGTGCAGCTGTCCATGTTCGACACTGCAGCAGAGAACATGAGCACGATATATCAGCTCTCCGGTCTGAAAGTACCCGGCATTCCCGCTGCTCCTTCACAGAAAGCAGGCGGAACTGTATGATAGATTATCTTTACGACGGTACCTTCGAGGGCCTGCTGACCTGTATATATCGCCACTATTATTCAGAAAAGGCATCCGGTATCTTTACCGAAGACTCCTATCAGTCCTCCCTGCTCAGCAGATACCGCGTCATCGACACCGATGCCGGACAGGCGTCAAAGGTATACGAGGCCGTCGATAAAAAGATCTCCTCATATGACTTGCGCAGGATCTACAAGACTTTCCGCTCCTCCGCAGATGAAAAGGAAATGAAAATACTCAGGTATGTGGTCATGGGGTTCAAAAGAGGATCCTGCATCAGCATGCTCCATGGCGACCCTGTAGTTTTTGCTGTCCAGCAGGCCGAAAAAAAGGTCGGCAACGAAGCGCACAGACTCAAAGGACTGTTGAGATTTTCCGTGCTTCGCGGCGGAGTGTTCTACAGCCGCGTCGAGCCGGACAATGATGTGCTTGAATTTCTGGCCGGCCACTTCTGCGACCGCTTCCGCAATGACGCTTTCATCATACATGATATCAAACGCAGAAAAGCTCTCGTCGCCAGAGACGGGAGCTGGTATATTTCCGATATGGATACAGACGCGATCCCTCCCGCTGACGCGGAGGAAAAGGAATTCCGCAGGCTCTGGCGCCTGTATTTCAATACGACAGCGATCCGCGAAAGGACCAATCCGCGCTGTCAGAAAAACTTCATGCCGCAGAGATACTGGAAAAACCTGACCGAAATGACATGCGGCCCGGCTGGCACAGACCGCAGCTAGTTCTGCTGCAGTCATCCTCGGCGCCTGCTGCTCTATGCATTCAGCAGACTGAAATCTCCTGTCACAGTATCAAAAAGGATGTGGAAATTCTCGCCGTCCTCATTTTTGCATTCTACTATATAAAACGGACGGTAGATAAGCTCCTCGTCCCTGTATATGATGTCCGGGATCCTGGGCATCTTTTTACTCGACATCAGGAAAGAACTGACTTCTATAGGACAGTCTTTTATCGCCTGGTCTCTGTCCGCCTTGAGCGGCATCATATACTGCTCCTCGACTTCAAGTTCGAAATAGTGGCCCGGAGTCTTGGCTACGGAGATACGTCCGGAGAACATATCGATGATACATACTACCGTAGTGTTGAGTTTCTTCAGCTTTTCGCTGAATTTCACATCATAGTTGGCAAGCAGATACGGATAAAAGAGGGTGCTCATTTTTTCTATGGAGAAATGCTTGCTCCTCTTGTACAGCACCTCATATGTGTCTTCCATATTATATTTGTTCTTCAGCACCTTCAGCTTCTTTTTGCCTGATCCGAGATGAATATATTTTTCCGAATTCACGGCATCTCTGCCCGCTTCCGCTTTCTGCTCCCGGTCACGATCCTCTTCCGTCACCGGTGTGCTGCCGTCCGGCGTTCCTTCATCAGTACCCGCCGTCGACTTCACTTCATGATCATGTATCACATATGTCGGTCTTTTTATTTTCTTCTTCATTTTCTCAGCCCCTGCCCGTTACTTATCAGCTGCCGTCCCTTTTTCCCCGCGCGTCCGGCTGCGATGATCGCAGCGGCAATGCGGAAATGATCTTCACTGTGATGCAGAAATAACCTGCACCTGTGATGAGGAAACCCAGGCAGCTTTTACCTTACATATATAAAGTATAAGCCCTGCAGACTGTGCCCGCAAGGCTTATACGCTTATCTGACTTATCCTCGGATCGTCTTTCGCATGATGTTTCGTATTACGCCCGCATCATGTCCTTTATACTTGCCGATCCGATCTACTCTGTTATATCGTCTGTGCAGCGAATCCGACCTGCTTCATATAATCGCTGTGCTTCAGGAACGTGAGCACCCCATTGGTTTCAGGTGCGATCTGTTTGAAGTTGGCCGTTGCCAGTCCTGCCGGTATCTTCATCTTGCAGGAAGCACGATCTACCAGATCTCTGATCTCCGGCGATGTCGGTTTACCGAACTGCGAGCCGATGATCATAGCCGGGATCGACACGATCAATCCTGCGAAGAACTGATGCAGCCCTGTAACAGCGGTAAGATTCAATCCAGGTATAGCCCAGATCGTAGCCGTCAGGCATCCGAGTACCATTGATGCGATTGCTCCTGTAGTGTTGGCTTTCTTCCACCATACCGCACATACATACGAAGGCAGGAAGGCCGCTCCAAGTGAACTGAAAGAGAATATTACCAGCTGGAATACCCCCGGAGGCTGTATAAGAGCTATCAGAACTGATACGATGCCCACTACTGCGATGCAGGCTCTGGATATCGTCATCAGCTGTTTGTCGGTAGCATCCTTGTTGATATATCTCTGATATATGTCTCTGCCGAGCATGGTGCCCATCAGCATCAGCTGTGCATCAGCTGTACTCATGATAGCTGACATTATACCTACAAGTACTATCGCCGATATAGCTGTCGGCAGCAGTTTGTCTGCCAGCAGCAGAACTACCATCTCAGGATCTCCGTGCTGTTCCAGTCCCGGTATTATTATTATTCCCATAAGACCTATGATATACGGAATGAATATGAACAGCTGGTTCCATACCGTTGCGATAAGTACTGTTCTCTTGGCGATGTACGGACTCTCCATGGCCATATGTCTGATTACTACATGAGGAAGTCCCATATAGCCGACCAGATATATCAGCACTGCTCCGGCAACAACGCCCCATTGACCCATATACATGTTATTGACGCCCCACATCCCTGTGATCGTGGGATCCTTGGCTGTAAGCGCTTCATTGAGGCCGGTAAGTCCTCCTACCTGCACCATCGACATGATAAATATCAGGATCATGGAAACTACCATTACTATACCCTGGAAGAAATCAGTCCAGGCTACAGCCATATAGCCGCCGGCCCATACATAGAATACGATTACACCGGAGCCTACTATTATGGCTACCCAGAGCGGTATGCCCAGCAGCTGCGCCATGGTCTTTCCTGCGGAAAGGAACTGCGCCAGTACATATCCATAAACAAATATTATTGCGATTATTCCGGCAACGAGTCTTGTTGCCTTGCCCGGATATCTTCTTTCAAGATACTCTATCGGAGAAAGACATCCCATGAAGTATGAAAGTCTACGCATACGCTTGCCCAGTATGCCGACATTGAAGATGGCTCCGCCGCCGTCGCCTACTGCATACCAGAGGGTGAAATACCCTTCTTTATATGCCTGTGCAGGGCCTCCCATGAACATATATCCGCTCATGGATGTGGTCTGCAGGGTCATGGCGGTAATAAACGCACCTATCTTTCTGCCGCCGAGCAGATATCCTTCGGAGTCCTTGGTATGTTTGTCCCAGTAAACGCCGATGTACATCATGCCGCCCATGTAGATGACCAGTATGACCCACTGGATTACGAGATCACTCATTACCTCCGCCTCCTTCCTTTATCCATTTGTCATAAGCTTCTTCCCATGCTTTGTCCTTTTTATCTCTGTGGCCAATGCAGAAATACATAATGATCGATACCACTATATACGTGACCGGCCAAGACAGGAATGCGAAGAAGACTATAGGCTGTAAACCAAATATCATTTTACCTCATCTCCTTTAAATCATCTGTTAATGATTCTAACAGTCTGCGGTTATTATCAGACCTCCTTTCCTCATGCAGAACAAGAACCGGTTTGCTCCTCTGTGCAGATATACCGATCATCAATAGTATGAATCTGTTATAAGAATTATCTGCACATTCTTATTATATGCTGCCCGTTCTTTCCCGTCAATTCACTTTGCGGTCGCACTTTGACAGGCTGCATTGATCCTTCATTGTTTTTTGTTGAAATTTCAACGAATATTTTAAGCGTTTACCAATCATGTTGACTAAAAATATTACTTTGCTGTTCTATGGGCAACAAAGATCTCCATTTTATGATTGTATTTTATAACTGTTGACAACAGCAGAAAGCATGCTATAATACGATTAAACATATGCTTAATCGTTTAATTCAGTACACAGGCAGCGAGTCCGGGGAGGCAGCTATGACAAAGAAAAATATCAAACTTCCGCACGACCACGGCGTACAGACATACGAGGCACTTGAAAAAATGCCCGAAGACGGCGAATTCGCAGACGCTTCTGCAGTATTCGGCCTGATATCGGATGCCACCCGTCTGGAGATACTGTGGTTGCTATGCCACAGCGAAGACTGCGTCATGAATATCGCGGCTGCCGTGGGAATGAGTTCGCCGGCCGTTTCACATCACCTTCGCCTGCTGAAACAGTCGAAGCTGATCAGCAGCCGCAAAGAAGGCAAGGAGGTCTACTACAGACTTGCCGACACGGCAGACGCCAGACTGATGCACGGCATAATAGACGCCGCCTTCGAAAGGAAATCAAAGGAGAACAAATGAAGAAATCTTATAAACTGGAAAACCTCGACTGTGCTAACTGCGCAGCAAAAATGGAAACCATGATCAACAAGCTTGACGGGGTAACGGCCGGCATCAGCTTCATGACACAGCGCATCAGCATAGAAGCAGATGATATGGATACTGCCGTAAAAGAGGCGCAGAAGATCGTCAGCAGGATCGAGAAAGACTGCCGTATCGTCAAATGACATTCGCAGCATCAGGATCAGTACAGAGACACCATCGAAACAGAATCTGAAAACATGAGTTGAAAAAATATATAGTTGGAACAGAGGCACGACCCGGGCAAAGACTGCATCCGGGCAAACGATAAATCATACAGAGGTGCAAAATGCCAAGCAGCAGAAAACAGCGGAACCAGTTAGTGAGAATAATATGCGCAGCCTGCCTGTTTGCAGCAGGACTTCTGCTTCATCTGCTTTTACATACTGATGGAGACAGCCTGTCCCCGCTTTCCGTATTCGATACGGCAGTCTTCCTGGCCGCATATATCATCGTCGGATATCCTCCGATGTTTGCGGCTGTCCGCAATATCAGCAAAGGCCAGATCTTTGATGAAAATTTTCTCATGACTCTGGCCACAATAGGCGCGCTCTGCCTCAGACAGTGGGATGAAGCCGTAGCAGTAATGCTGTTTTATCAGATCGGTGATCTGTTCGAGCAGAGCGCCGTCGACAAGTCCAGAAAATCGATCTCGGAACTCATGGAGATACGTCCCGATCACGCCAATCTGCTGCGTGGCGGCAAAGAGGAGACAGTCGACCCTTACGATGTAGCTGTCGGTGATACTATTATCGTCAGACCGGGAGAAAAGGTCCCCCTCGACGGCATCGTCAGCAGCGGGCACGGCTCCGTCGATGCCTCTGCTCTTACCGGAGAATCCATGCCGGCCTCAGTCAGCGCCGGAGATGAGATCATCAGCGGCTGCATCAGTCTTGACGGTCTGCTGGAGATACGCGTATCCAGCGAATTCGGCGAATCAACGGTATCAAAGATCCTCGATCTGGTCGAAAATGCGGGAAACAGAAAAGCACATGCGGAGAAATTCATAACACGCTTCGCCCGGATATATACTCCGGCTGTCGTAGCTGCCGCAGCTGCTCTTGCTGCTGTCCCTCCTCTGTTCTTTGCCCAGCCGTGGCACGAATGGATATACCGGGCCCTGCTGTTTCTGATAATATCCTGCCCTTGCGCTCTTGTCATTTCGGTGCCTCTGGCATTTTTCGGCGGCGTCGGCGCAGCCGGAAAGCGTGGTATCCTTGTAAAAGGCAGCAGCTATCTGGAAGCTGCCGCAAATTTGAAAACAGTCATCTTTGACAAAACAGGGACCCTGACTACCGGCAAATTCAGCATCACCGGTATCAGCGGCAGACCTGAGACGCTGGAACTGGCGGCTCTGGCAGAAAGCTACTCCAGTCATCCTATCGCGCTTTCCATAGTTGACAGATATCGCGAACAGACAGGAAAAGAACCTGACACTGACAGAGTTTCAGATATAGAAGAGATATCCGGCAAAGGCATCTGCGCTGTCATAGACGGGCGGAAGGTCATGGCGGGGAACAGAGATCTCATCACTTCTTCACTTGCTTCATCTACGTCTGCTGCAGACGAAGATGCCGACAGCGGATCCGCCACCGTCATATATGTCGCGGCAGACGGAAAATACTGCGGCCGCATCTTGATAGCAGATACGATCAAACCGAATACCGCCGCTGCCGTCAAATCGCTTTCTGCCAGGACAGTCATGCTCACCGGAGACAGACAGCCTGTTGCCCTGGCCATAGCCGGAGAAGCAGGGATAGACGAAGTCTACAGCCAGCTGCTTCCTGCCGACAAGGTCGAGATCACCGAAAAGATACTCGGCAGCGTTCCGCCCGGAGGAGGCACCACAGCTTTTGTCGGCGACGGCATCAATGATGCACCTGTCCTGGCCAGAGCAGATATAGGCATCGCCATGGGCGGCCTGGGCTCTCAGGCCGCCATCGAAGCTGCCGATATCGTCATCATGGACGACGATATATCGAAGATATCGCTGGTGCGCTCCATAGCGGCAAGATCCGTTTCTATCGCCCGTGAAAATGTGATCTTTGCGCTGTCGGTAAAAGCACTTATACTCGCGCTCGGGGCAGTCGGCCTGGCCGACATGTGGATGGCCATCTTCGCAGATGTCGGCGTCAGCATCATCGCGATACTCAATTCCATGCGTACTCTGACAGTAAAATGATCATTTTCAGCAAAACAGATCCGCCGGCCAATGGCCGGCGGATCGATTTTCATTTCATGCGTTTGTCTTCAGGCCGTTCTGTGAACTGCCTCCATTTCGCAGGTAATGGTTTCCAGGGCCTCGGAGAAAGATTCCCCTTCGAATACTCTCACGCATGAGAGCCTTCCGAAATCTCTGGTCCCCAGGCCGTATCCCACATTACGCGTAGTGATATTGGGCATGGGCCCGAAAGAATCAGCAAAATGTTTCAGCAGCGCAGCGCCTGTCGGCGTGCACAATTCTCCGGATATCTCGCCGCCGTATGTGGGCACTCCCTTGAGTATCCTGGCAGTTGCGGGAGCCGGCACAGGAAGCACTCCGTGCGCGCATTCCACTGTGCCGCTTCCAACATGGATCGGAGAGACTACTATCTTATCCGCTTTGAGGAGATAAAGCGCATAGCAGACTCCTGTTACATCCGCTACTGCATCCATAGTTCCCACTTCATGGAAATGTACGCTTCCCGAGGTATTGCCGTGGATCTTTGCCTCTGCTTCGGCTATTGTACGATACACACTTTTTGCGTCAGCTTTTACTTTGCCGGGAAGAGGCATTTCATCTATTATTGCATTGATCGATCCCAGAGTCACATGATGATATTTCATATTTCTCTCCGGCGAGCCGCTGTGATCGTGGTCATGGCTGCCATGTTCCTGCAGTTCTTCTTCCGCCTGACCGTTCACTGTAACTTTCATGCGTATGCCTGATATGCCGTAGCTCTTTGATGCTTTTGCTTCAAAATGCACACCGGGTATACCCAGACTGTTCATCTTTTCCAGAAAGCCCTTCTTATCATAAAGGAGATCATATAATGCCGACATGATCATGTCGCCCGCAGCACCCATGCTGCATTCAAAATACAATGTCTTCATTTTGTTTTCCTTTCCGCCGGCCATAACGAACTGTCGGCTGTTCATAATCAGCGCAGACGGTAACAGTCTGTATAGTGACAAGGATCGTTATATACGACGTGCTTGGCACCGAGAACGCGTCTGCATTTGAGTGAATTGAGTCCCCAGGCGATCCCGTACATAGTCGGCATGTCTTCCCATTCAGGCCTGAACCAGTCTATTTTACCGTCGCAGTATGTGATCTGCGGCTCCATTATTTCATACGGATAGTCCGCCGGTTTTTTCCAGGTCGGCAGTATCGTAGGATATTCTGTATCTGATCTAGTGAAATTCAGAGCCGGGTCATCGTCCTTCTCTTTGACTGACGGGAAGTAACGGTAGTGGACTTTCCCTACGCTCCTGGCTTCATTGGCTTTGAGTGTCTCCAGGTCAGGAGCAGGCTTGGAAGTATCTATGACGATATTCATGAAGCGGAAATTGAAGCTGGCGGCCAGCGCCGTATACTTGCTCTCACAGTGCTGTATCGGCGGTATGTCGCAGAACATCTTGCCGTATCCCATTGTTTCACGTCCTCCGAGGATAGGATCTGTTTCATTTTCGAACATCACCAGCACGAGATCTCCATCCAGATCGTCTCTTTTGCCCTTGAAATGCACCGGGACGCTTACTCCTATCAGATTATACGATTTTCCGTTCTGCCATCCGAGGTTGGTGAACTCTGAAAGGTTCACTGTCACATACGGATCATTCAGTGTATAACACTCAGGGATCATCTCCTCAAGCACGGCTCTGTCTGTTTCATATGTGATGCTGACCACATTGACAAGACCCGGCGAATAATAATCATTCATCTTTTTACCGGGGATGCCATCCTTTTCCGGTCTGCGGTGGCCGGACTGCGGACCGAAGAATACCGGCATCATATATATTTCATCTTCTTTGAACTTCAGTGACATGTTGGGCTCCTTTCTTATCGACTCTTTGTATTTGCTGTTCGACTCTTTTTACCTGCTGTTTATCATCGATCTGTATCGCGCTTTCATACAGCTTACAGGCTGCATGGTCACGGTATGTTTCTTTACCATTATACTAACAGCAGGCATCGGCTTATCATATGTCTGTATTTCCTAACTTGAAATTTATTTTGCCCCTCCGCTTGTGGAATTTTCCAATGTGCCTTCCGGCCGTGCAGCGCCCGAGCGTTGATTTCCCAGTCTTCACAGGATCTGCGCCTGCGTTTTTGCAGCAACGCCTTCGGCTTTCTATTTGCAGCGGCGTTTTCAATTTCTTCTTGCCGCGATATCTTGATCCTCCCTATCGCAGCGGTATCTTCAGCCTTCTTATCGCATATGCCGAAGATACTTTGCATACAAATCATGACCACCCTTAAAAAGGGTGGTTTGCTCCAGGGCTATAAGCCCCGGATTACCAGCCGGCGTCTCAAGGCGCTGGCTTTAACTTTGTTCAAGCCACATTGCTCTTGCCACT
>Ga0183096_1000794_pt1 | contig 34234 bp, 34 predicted proteins | sample Biomet5_FD_127791 | JGI IMG/M metagenome (GOLD analysis project Ga0183096, IMG submission 127791) | Microbial communities from bioreactor (seeded with sewage sludge) at LBNL, California, USA - Biofuel metagenome 5 (version 2) (version 3) | ecosystem: Engineered > Bioreactor > Anaerobic >... | reverse complement strand
AATCTTTTCAAAGAACGATTTCTTTTTGTTTGCTCTAAGCGCCTCTATCAAGGCGAAAGCGGATGCAAAGATAAGACTTTTAAGTAATACGCTCCAAATTTTAAAGCAACTTTTTTAAAAGTTTTTTCTTCAAACATCCCGAAGAACCAGCATTTCAATCAACGCTCTGTCTCTCTTGCAAAGCGGGTGCAAAAGTAGAACTTTACTCCTACCAATCCAAATATATCTAACTCTTTTTTATATCTTTTTTTGCAGATAATACTTAAGTCGCTGATTTGCACTTGTGTTATACAACATAATTTTTATCACTCAGCAAATAGCGCTGACAAAGGATGCTCACACTGATACATTATATATTTACGTGCGCGCGTAGAGAAGATTCTGGAGAATGTTTATAACTTATATTTCGCTTCTATTTTATCGTCCCGACTTTCCATGAATTTCATTAATCACATATTTAAGAACAACCAAATCCTGATATAGTTTAATATCACTATCCAGTTTCTTCTTGATAAATTCATTATCTGTTTCCAAATGATTCAAAATAATCTCCATCCCCTTTCTTTTTTCGTCGGTATCTGTCAATATCGAAATCTCACCCCAAAACACTAATGACTTATACCAATGGCCACACTCATTATATATATACCCACCATCTTCTATTATAGTACCACAAGCCTTGGCATTAGCCCTAATAAAATCTAGCTTCAGCCCATTCTTTGCACAATGCATATACAAAGAATATTGCTATATCTTATTTTTATATTAAAAGTCTGCTCTTCATTATACAACGGTAAGATATAGAAAAAATTCTTATACCGATACTATTCATATCTTGTATAATTGCAAATTCTAAAAATTATTTTCAGCTTAACTATCAAATAATCAGCAAAGAAGTATAGATAAAGTTCTTGCTTTTAAAAATTAAGGCTTAAAAAGTTTGGAGAATTCATACAGAACACCTACATTTGCATCGCTTTTGAAAGGAACTACCTACAGAAGTTATCGGGGTGTAGCGCAGTCCGGTTAGCGCACCTGCTTTGGGAGCAGGGGGTCGTGGGTTCGAATCCCGCTACCCCGACTAAGAGATCTAAATATTATTATTTAGGTCTCTTTTTTTATTTGTCCAGCATTGGCATATTTTAAAGGGATCATACCGAAATGCTGAGGGATTGAAGATTTAAGCATAAATTTTGGATAATCTGAACAAGAAGAAAGAAATATCTCTCACTCCTCTTAGTTGCGCTCTAAATTGTTTGATTTTAGCATTAAAAGATTCGCTGGCCGCATTGGTTGCACGATTTCTAAAGAAAGCAACGATTCTTAGATAATGCGTTTGTATCGTTCTTGCCACTGTGCCAAAAGACAGGAATCCTGAGTTGTCTACTTCATCATACCAATGTGCTAACTTTGTTAAAGCTATGTCTGCATGCTTTGACTGATGATAAATAAGCCCTAACCACATACTTAAATAATATGCTTTCTTTATATCAGGGTATTCCCTAAATAAAATAGTTGCGCGTTTACTTTGGGAGCTGCTCCAGACTGTTTCTTTTTTGAATAGAAGGTAACGACTTCTGGCAAGAAGTTGTTTATTTGTGTCTCCGTTTTCAAAAACAGAAGGTTTATATTGGATCCCACAAGCTTTAGCATAGCTAATCTCTATATTTTCTTTATCCATTGCCTCCCAGCGTGCTTTAATGCGCATTTCCTGTACGGCTTCAAAAGCCAATTGTTGTACATGAAAGCGGTCTATCACTTGCTTTGCACCAGGAAAACAAACCCGTGCTATCTGATTCATGTTAGAAGCCATGTCTAAAGTAATCTCACGAACCTGAAAACGTCGTTTACGCGATAGTTTTAGTAACACATCCGATACGGTTTTCACATCTGTTCCTTTAATCATGGCAATGATACTTCCTTTCCTGCCTTTAGCTCCCTTATTAATAAGAATGGTATATAGCTCGCCACGTGAAAGACTTGTTTCGTCAAGTCCTACATAAGCACCAATATTCTTCTCAAATAAGATCCAATCTTGTGCATGAGGGAGCTGATCCCATTCTCTGTAATTACTCAGATGATTCTTATATTGTGATTCAAGTTGCTTGGCATCCAATCGATAGTGCTCAGCCAACGAACTAATACTTATGGCTCGAGAGTCGATCCATAGCTTTTAAAAAAGACGCAAATTCAGAGGAGATTTGCGTGCCTTGAGCCATTAATTTCCAATTACGGGAGATGTATTTTTCTTTTGTATGATTGTACCATCTCCGTTTCTTTAGATAAAGAATGCAACTACGACCACGCATGGGGTAATCATACATGCGGACTTCTTCATAGAATCCTTTACTTTCCAGTTTATCGTTCTTATATTCCTCAGGAGGGTTATTTTTTTCTTCGAAATAGATTTCAACTTTATCAGTAAGCTCATTGAATTGGGTCATCTCGAAGTAATCAAACATACCATCAGGAAAGATAAAACGGAGGAATGTATCGTAATTCATATATTTTTGGGGGCAAAGATAACATATTAAGAATTAAATCCCCTCAGCATTTCGGTATGATCCTTTTAAAGACTGCAAGTAAAAACTTGCTGGTTAGCTGCAATTTCAATTCCATAAGGTACGATTAAGAGGATTCGCTGAGCGTTAGTTTCAGCATACTTGAACTATTTCAATCCCATTAGGTGCGATTAAGAGAATGATCCTGAAGTAAACACTTCGATGCGTATCAAATTTCAATTCCATAAGGTACAATTAAGAGGATGTTGGATCAGCACTCTTAGTATCAGTTGTTTCATTTCAATTCCATAAGGTACGATTAAGGGTCGAATAACGACTTCTCGAATGCGAACGCGAACATATTTCAATTCCATAAGGTACGATTAAGAGGACGAGAAGTTAAAGACTCGTTTGTTTCCTTCTTTGCGATTTCAATTCCATAAGGTACGATTAAGAGTAGCCATTGTCTTTTTGCCCTTACCTTTTTTACCCTTATTTCAATTCCATAAGATACAATTAAGAGGCCATCCAATCAACTAATAATTTGCCAATGCTTTGATTTCAATTCCATAAGGTACAATTAAGAGCTTAGGGCGCGGTTGGCAAAGAAGCTACACTTCCTTATTTCAATTCCATAAGGTACAATTAAGAGTCATATCAACAATAACTATATCAGGAATGGGTGAATTTCAATTCCATAAGGTACAATTAAGAGTGCGATAACGTTTCGCATGCTGGTTCAGTTATTCGATTTCAATTCCATTAGGTGCGATTAAGGGTACATACTTATGTCCGTCTGCGTAAGTGCTGATTGCATTTCAATTCCATTAGGTGCGATTAAGGGGTTACCATGATCATCTCTAGTTAAATTGCTTGTTCATTTCAATTCCATTAGGTGCGATTAAGGGTGTATTTCTAAGAGCTAGTTCCAACTTTGACATATCGATTTCAATTCCATTAGGTGCGATTAAGGGATTACCGATTGATGATGATTCAGTGTTGTATGCTCTATTTCAATTCCATTAGGTGCGATTAAGGGTCAAGATATTTATAATAGTAGATTTAGTTCTCCTCGATTTCAATTCCATAAGGTTCAATTAAGAGACCTGTTTTGGATGAAAGTAACTACACTATGATCATATTTCAATTCCATAAGGTTCAATTAAGAGATATATGGAAAGAGAAAGAATGGTATTCATTTTCATTTCAATTCCATAAGGTTCAATTAAGAGATTGCCGAAACATAGTAACAGGTAAAGCTAATGCTCTATTTCAATTCCATAAGGTTCAATTAAGAGTACGTTTATTTAGTTCTTCTTGTTCCTTTATTGTATTTCAATTCCATAAGGTTCAATTAAGAGTCCTGACGAGCCAGATAGCGCGCCATGGAGTTACGATTTCAATTCCATAAGGTACGATTAAGAGTATGATACGAGACATCAATGCGTTATCGTCTCGCTGATTTCAATTCCATAAGGTACGATTAAGAGTGGATAGATGAAGATTTTAATCCAAAAGGGATAAGAATATTTCAATTCCATAAGGTACGATTAAGAGAACATGGGGTTATCGTTAAAGAGCAAAGCGATGATATTTCAATTCCATAAGGTACGATTAAGAGCCGGCAGCTTCCATAACTTTCTTCTTCCATCCTCGATTTCAATTCCATAAGGTACGATTAAGAGATCCAACACTATCGCTATTAACTTCTACCGTTATATTATTTCAATTCCATAAGGTACGATTAAGAGCGCGCTTACTGCTGTACAAGATTTAATAAAGCAGAATTTCAATTCCATAAGGTACGATTAAGAGATACAAGAATTATGCAGATCAGCGCTTAGCTATTGATTTCAATTCCATAAGGTACGATTAAGAGTTCGTTGCAAGCTAAACATGTTGCACCTGAGTCTGTATTTCAATTCCATAAGGTACGATTAAGAGTTGAAATCGTTTTATATTCCGCTCCGTCTAGTATCGATTTCAATTCCATAAGGTACGATTAAGAGTTAAAATAAACCTTATAAGCACCATTCTTTGACCAATTTCAATTCCATAAGGTACGATTAAGAGTCTTACGTATTAGTGTGGCAATACTATCCATCCCGAATTTCAATTCCATAAGGTACGATTAAGAGTAAGATCAGACCATTTATCAAACCCATATACAACATTATTTCAATTCCATAAGGTACGATTAAGAGGCTATATGTTTGTAACGAATTCTAATGGATTTTTTACATTTCAATTCCATAAGGTACGATTAAGAGGAATCGATCAACTAAGTTACAAGACAGCGCTACTATTTCAATTCCATAAGGTACGATTAAGAGCTAAACTTCCTAGCGATTACACTTCTAATATCTGGATTTCAATTCCATAAGGTACGATTAAGAGGAACTTTACGCACCCGAAGGTACTACAGGTATAATATTTCAATTCCATAAGGTACGATTAAGAGTAAAAAGCATTGTAAGTTCGGTTGTAGCTTTTATTATATTTCAATTCCATAAGGTACGATTAAGAGCAAGCGCTTGTTCAAATGTCAAGCCAAGAGCTTCAATTTCAATTCCATAAGGTACGATTAAGAGTTTTATTATAAACCTTGTGATTGTTCCGGAGCTGCATTTCAATTCCATAAGGTACGATTAAGAGGTATTAAGCGTTACTAATGGGTTGTACCCATCCATTATTTCAATTCCATAAGGTACGATTAAGAGCAAGTTTACGTATTCAAACTTCTCACGCTACATGAGCATTTCAATTCCATAAGGTACGATTAAGAGGGCCGTCGGGTGACATAATTCTATCTGTAGTGATTATTTCAATTCCATAAGGTACGATTAAGAGGTTTAAACACAAGCGAGATAACCAGGTAGACCTTGATTTCAATTCCATAAGGTACGATTAAGAGTTTTTTGCAAATGATTTATATCTCAGTTTGCGCCATTTCAATTCCATAAGGTACGATTAAGAGAAAGCATTTAAGGAGTTCGAAAGCTTCTCTATGGTATTTCAATTCCATAAGGTACGATTAAGAGTTCAATTATATGCAATTGCATAACAGTGAAGGATATCAATTTCAATTCCATAAGGTACGATTAAGAGTTCAATGGAAACAAAGTGCGCATAGCGTTAAACTCATTTCAATTCCATAAGGTACGATTAAGAGTACACAGCTATGCAGAAGCCAGCCGACTGTGAACAGCATTTCAATTCCATAAGGTACGATTAAGAGACCAATAATGGTAAAACTTTAATGTCGTATATGCTGAATTTCAATTCCATAAGGTACGATTAAGAGTAATCATTGCATTACTATCCCATTTACCTGTAGAATTTCAATTCCATAAGGTACGATTAAGAGGCTTGAAAGAAGGAGTTATGAAAATGACAGTTCTTAATTTCAATTCCATAAGGTACGATTAAGAGTTCCTTTAAATAAATCAGATAACAGCTCAGCACACGAATTTCAATTCCATAAGGTACGATTAAGAGGCTGCTAATGTTATGTCTGTTGAAACTATTGTCCGATTTCAATTCCATAAGGTACGATTAAGAGTTCAAGCTCCCGATCTGTAGGTGTAAATGCATCATTATTTCAATTCCATAAGGTACGATTAAGAGGCCGTCGGGTGACATAATTCTATCTGTAGTGATTATTTCAATTCCATAAGGTACGATTAAGAGATTTTTTGACTCATCCAAATGATAGACGAAGTAACATATTTCAATTCCATAAGGTACGATTAAGAGTGATAATTGATAGTAATTCTATCAGCCGTAAATGAATTTCAATTCCATAAGGTACGATTAAGAGTCTCTTTATGAATATCTTTCCTTACTTGTTTACTTGATTTCAATTCCATAAGGTACGATTAAGAGTCTATTGATAAACCTTGCTTCACGCTCATTGCCCGCAATTTCAATTCCATAAGGTACGATTAAGAGAATATTCTGATAGACAATTTCAATTCCAAGATAGAATTTCAATTCCATAAGGTACGATTAAGAGGCATATCGAAACAGATGCTATTACGCTTAGAAATATATTTCAATTCCATAAGGTACGATTAAGAGGGCACCAAAGGCGGCTAAAGCAAACACTTCTACTAATTTCAATTCCATAAGGTACGATTAAGAGTTGAGATTGCAAACTTTGAAGTAGTTCGTCTGCGAAATTTCAATTCCATAAGGTACGATTAAGAGAAAGTCCGTGTTAATCCATTGCTTGATGAACGTAATTTCAATTCCATAAGGTACGATTAAGAGAAAGTCCGTGTTAATCCATTGCTTGATGAACGTAATTTCAATTCCATAAGGTACGATTAAGAGATTTTGTGAAGGCATTGATAGCGAAGCAAACGGAATTTCAATTCCATAAGGTACGATTAAGAGTTATCGGACGATATTAGGTCTATTAGTAGCATTATATTTCAATTCCATAAGGTACGATTAAGAGTCCAGAAGGCCTACCAATATATCTCCGGTATCAGATTTCAATTCCATAAGGTACGATTAAGAGTACCATTTGAAATTGAAGTTGGTAAATGCTCAAAGGAATTTCAATTCCATAAGGTACGATTAAGAGCTCGAAGATAACATGGGTGACACTGCATTAACCAATTTCAATTCCATAAGGTACGATTAAGAGAATCATTACTCTATGTGTGAAACCGGATTACCGATATTTCAATTCCATAAGGTACGATTAAGAGAACTTGAAAATAATGCTCAAGACTACTTAAATGTATTTCAATTCCATAAGGTACGATTAAGAGAATATGGCCCAAAAACTTTCAGACCGCATTACCAATTTCAATTCCATAAGGTACGATTAAGAGGCCTACGAATAAGCTTAATAAGCATATCTTTTTGAGATTTCAATTCCATAAGGTACGATTAAGAGCGAATATGGTCCGCGAACATTCCGTCCTCACTATCAATTTCAATTCCATAAGGTACGATTAAGAGGTCTATCGATTTGCCTATCTTGATTTTAGAGGCTTATATTTCAATTCCATAAGGTACGATTAAGAGCGTTTACGACCTCTTGGACCTGATGAGATTTCTCAATTTCAATTCCATAAGGTACGATTAAGAGGAATTGTCCCCAGGGAACAACGGTTCAATTGTAGTTGATTTCAATTCCATAAGGTACGATTAAGAGGGAACAAGACGGATATACCTATTCCTTGTCTAGGACATTTCAATTCCATAAGGTACGATTAAGAGATCTAGGAGAACCATAACAAAAAAGGCAGCTTTACATTTCAATTCCATAAGGTACGATTAAGAGTCCACCTTCGGTTGGTAAATACTCATTACCATTGTATTTCAATTCCATAAGGTACGATTAAGAGAACTCCTGCTGTTAAACATGCTATTATTGATACTGATATTTCAATTCCATAAGGTACGATTAAGAGACAATGATAATGTTCCTTCTCTTACATTTGATTCATTTCAATTCCATAAGGTACGATTAAGAGGATGCGTTGCAGTTCATCATCACATCTGCTATTCCATTTCAATTCCATAAGGTACGATTAAGAGAGTACTTGATGATATTAAGCCAGACAAAGATAAAGTATTTCAATTCCATAAGGTACGATTAAGAGTCAGAGGTTATTCCCATATCTTTAGAAGCTGACCGTATTTCAATTCCATAAGGTACGATTAAGAGCGTGTTTCAGACTCTTTTGATAACAAAGTGATTTATATTTCAATTCCATAAGGTACGATTAAGAGCTTTACAAAGAAAGAACCTGTTATCGTTAAGAGAGCTATTTCAATTCCATAAGGTACGATTAAGAGTTGTTTGTCATAGCGATTAGTTATTAATTAACATATTTCAATTCCATAAGGTACGATTAAGAGCCAGAACCAGCTGTTGTTGTTGCCCCCGTTACACATTTCAATTCCATAAGGTACGATTAAGAGCATTGTAAGATATCCACTTAAACAGGTAATATAAATTTCAATTCCATAAGGTACGATTAAGAGGAACTTTGCCAGTCGGTATCTCCCAACCTTAAAAGAATTTCAATTCCATAAGGTACGATTAAGAGAGCGATATAATCGCCGTACATATCAGTTATATCTTCATTTCAATTCCATAAGGTACGATTAAGAGTATTACTATCAATAAACCAAGAAGATATTACTCATATTTCAATTCCATAAGGTACGATTAAGAGAAGTTATAATATATGGAATCATTTAGAAATAAGCATATTTCAATTCCATAAGGTACGATTAAGAGAAAATAGCTCATATTACAACAAATGAATTACATCATTTCAATTCCATAAGGTACGATTAAGAGACATAGTCATTCCCTTGCTCCGGTATTGAATCAGATTTCAATTCCATAAGGTACGATTAAGAGTATAACCGCCTTGACTCTTATCGCGAAGATGGTACTATTTCAATTCCATAAGGTACGATTAAGAGATAATAGTTTTGCTGTTCCGTCTGCATTAGTAATATTTCAATTCCATAAGGTACGATTAAGAGTCCTTCGTGATATCTGACGATCACCACGCTCAAGAAGATTTCAATTCCATAAGGTACGATTAAGAGAATTGATTTAATAAAGCACTTTGAAAGCTTGCATGAATTTCAATTCCATAAGGTACGATTAAGAGAACCTTCAGCCGTCAAAGCTGCATTATAAGCAAGTATTTCAATTCCATAAGGTACGATTAAGAGTTAAAGGTCGGGGGTGTTACTAAGGAACAAATATATTTCAATTCCATAAGGTACGATTAAGAGTTCTATAAGTGCATAGCATCCCGCCCCTTTTCCAATTTCAATTCCATAAGGTACGATTAAGAGGGTAAGTAAACAAAAAGAAGAAGTTGAACCTGAATACATTTCAATTCCATAAGGTACGATTAAGAGATTGACTTTTATAGCGGTTATAACTGCTATTGCGGAATTTCAATTCCATAAGGTACGATTAAGAGTTTTTCTAAAAATCTTAGATTTTTGCGTGAAAAGCGATTTCAATTCCATAAGGTACGATTAAGAGATAAAGATTGATCTTTGTACCATCTGAATACCACAATTTCAATTCCATAAGGTACGATTAAGAGTATTCTATCAGTGCATAGCATCCCGAACCTTTACCATTTCAATTCCATAAGGTACGATTAAGAGTCCGGATATCTTAATCATACACTATACAACCGTGATTATTTCAATTCCATAAGGTACGATTAAGAGAAATTATGAACGACAAAACATTACAATCGATTTTCAATTTCAATTCCATAAGGTACGATTAAGAGAGAGCGTAAGCAGGGTTTGACTAACGCCCTATATAATTTCAATTCCATAAGGTACGATTAAGAGAATGCTTAAATCAAATTCAACATCACTTATCTTGTCATTTCAATTCCATAAGGTACGATTAAGAGAGAGTTTGAAGCGACCTGTTGAGGTGCAGCAACACCATTTCAATTCCATAAGGTACGATTAAGAGTCCGACAAGCAATTTCACGAAATCTTAATATTCCAAATTTCAATTCCATAAGGTACGATTAAGAGCCGTCCTTATCTAGCGTATTAGGTTTCCCTGTTATATTTCAATTCCATAAGGTACGATTAAGAGATCCGTTTTGGTTGTCAAGTTCAGCACCTTGAATATTTCAATTCCATAAGGTACGATTAAGAGCTGGGATTTGTATGTACTTGTTCTTTGCATGATTTTATTTCAATTCCATAAGGTACGATTAAGAGGAAACTTGGTGTAAGTCAATTAGCTGGGGATACCCCATTTCAATTCCATAAGGTACGATTAAGAGCCAGAGTTTGTCTGACTTCCTTGTTGACTGGGTGATTTCAATTCCATAAGGTACGATTAAGAGTCCCAAGAAAATTTACCATCTACAGTGAATTCAAAATTTCAATTCCATAAGGTACGATTAAGAGTAGGATAATTAGATCCTGAATCATTTGTTATATCAAATTTCAATTCCATAAGGTACGATTAAGAGTTCTGCTGCGGTTATCGCAATTTTTATTAATAAGTGATATTTCAATTCCATAAGGTACGATTAAGAGTCCGAGAGAGTAGATTCTATATTCCTTGATACTTATTTCAATTCCATAAGGTACGATTAAGAGCAAGACCACTCTCAAGCTGAGACTTAATATATTTGATTTCAATTCCATAAGGTACGATTAAGAGTTCTTTAACTATTAAATTGCCTCCTATTACCCAGATTTCAATTCCATAAGGTACGATTAAGAGTCTAAATAAATTTTTCTATTCATAGCTATGTAAATTATTTCAATTCCATAAGGTACGATTAAGAGCTCCATTTAAAGATTTAACAGAAGATGACGTAATAATTTCAATTCCATAAGGTACGATTAAGAGTACTTGCACTTGCCATTCGTAGTGCGCATCAGAATATTTCAATTCCATAAGGTACGATTAAGAGAAAATATAAGTTTGAAAGAAACCTCGCCCCACAGATTTCAATTCCATAAGGTACGATTAAGAGTTAATATCTATTCCGAAACATTGAAAGATAGTACGATTTCAATTCCATAAGGTACGATTAAGAGTTACCATGAGTTAAGAGAAGAGACAGACGAGAGTATAATTTCAATTCCATAAGGTACGATTAAGAGTTTGATTAATTTAAAAAATAATGCAAGAATACCTACATTTCAATTCCATAAGGTACGATTAAGAGATCAGCGAGCTCAATTCCTGCACTAGTAGGAACGACATTTCAATTCCATAAGGTACGATTAAGAGTTCGCATTGAGTAATAAAGACTACCGCCTGTACTCGCATTTCAATTCCATAAGGTACGATTAAGAGATCATATTCACGCTAACGAATCGTGACCCTGACAATATTTCAATTCCATAAGGTACGATTAAGAGCATGTAGCTTGATTCTTTATTGATCCATAGCCATAAATTTCAATTCCATAAGGTACGATTAAGAGCGAATGCGATTATGCAGGATGATGCGTTGAGTTATTATTTCAATTCCATAAGGTACGATTAAGAGCCTACTTTCTTCGAAGTAATTAACGTCCTCTATTTTATTTCAATTCCATAAGGTACGATTAAGAGACAGTCTCTTTGATATTCCACTCAGCATTATTATGAAATTTCAATTCCATAAGGTACGATTAAGAGAAAGCATCATTCCATTTTCCATCAAAATCAAAGCTATTTCAATTCCATAAGGTACGATTAAGAGAAAAGTGTAGTTCAATTAATAAAGATTTCGTCGATATTTCAATTCCATAAGGTACGATTAAGAGAGTGCAAGACCTATAATCATCTGTATCGATATTTTTTATTTCAATTCCATAAGGTACGATTAAGAGCTTAAAATCCTCAGTCAATAGCTTCTCAGACGCTATTTCAATTCCATAAGGTACGATTAAGAGCTGCATAAGCTTCATTAAATGTTGTAGGAGATGTAACATTTCAATTCCATAAGGTACGATTAAGAGAAGTCTGTGTCAGATGCTATGTTGCAATCAACATCATTTCAATTCCATAAGGTACGATTAAGAGTTTTATTCTTTTTTTAAAATGTTATTTGTACATTATTTCAATTCCATAAGGTACGATTAAGAGAATACTGTGCATGATCTTTATATGCAGTTTGTATAATTTCAATTCCATAAGGTACGATTAAGAGCTCCATGAATCTGAACAAATCGTTCCTTTACTTTTTCATTTCAATTCCATAAGGTACGATTAAGAGTAGAAAAAGACTTAATAGCCTTTTTTAATTTTCTATTTCAATTCCATAAGGTACGATTAAGAGTAAGTAAACAAGTAGAAGAAGTTAAACCTGAGTACATTTCAATTCCATAAGGTACGATTAAGAGTAGTGTTTTTTTCTTCAATAGATAAAGTTTTCATTTTTATTTCAATTCCATAAGGTACGATTAAGAGAACGCCACTAGAAAAGCTCTCAAATAGCTCTAATAGATTTCAATTCCATAAGGTACGATTAAGAGATTATAAACCCTGCTATATATTTGCACACCTCCTAATTTCAATTCCATAAGGTACGATTAAGAGGTAACCTGACTATACTTATACGCCAACGCTTTATATTTCAATTCCATAAGGTACGATTAAGAGTGTTTTTTCGTATAAACGAACTATAGTCATATCCTCATTTCAATTCCATAAGGTACGATTAAGAGCGAATTGCAAGAGTTTCACGCCGTACAGCTCCATACAAATTTCAATTCCATAAGGTACGATTAAGAGTTAAGAGTTGATGCAGAAGTATAATTTCTACCTTCAATTTCAATTCCATAAGGTACGATTAAGAGATTGGATTGCTTGACAAAGTAACCATCCATAGCAGCGATTTCAATTCCATAAGGTACGATTAAGAGAAAATGCGGATAATGCTACCCAAGCCACTGTTAGTAATTTCAATTCCATAAGGTACGATTAAGAGAATGACTCCATACAATCCAATTACTGAGTATTTTGAATTTCAATTCCATAAGGTACGATTAAGAGAATGACTCCATACAATCCAATTACTGAGTATTTTGAATTTCAATTCCATAAGGTACGATTAAGAGGAATCTCGTACTACTTTACCTTTTTGCGTAATTAATTTCAATTCCATAAGGTACGATTAAGAGAAATACAATGATATTGACTAATAATCAATTTGTTAATTTCAATTCCATAAGGTACGATTAAGAGAATAAGAACTATTCGCCCAGGAACAATAGATGGTAAATTTCAATTCCATAAGGTACGATTAAGAGTTCAGGTGAACAACGTGCAGAACATCCATTTGAATTGATTTCAATTCCATAAGGTACGATTAAGAGTATCTTTAAAGTGTAATATTAATAATGATTTTGCTAATTTCAATTCCATAAGGTACGATTAAGAGCCAATTTCTCTGCCCATTCTTCATCCGAGAGTTCATTATTTCAATTCCATAAGGTACGATTAAGAGACTGATTTTCCTGTCATTTCAGATATATCTTTTAAATTTCAATTCCATAAGGTACGATTAAGAGGTAATATCAATATTGTAGGAACTCATGTTACTTATACATTTCAATTCCATAAGGTACGATTAAGAGCCTTCGATCGACACAAGAATACACCTTGAATATCAATCGAATAGCTGATGCAAAAATAGAAAAAATCTTCTAAAAAAGTGTCGATCACCAATGATATAAAAATCACTGGTGACCGACATATATGTTAAACACTTGATTTTCAATAAGTCAAAGAGCTAATATATATTATTTGGAGAATAATATGAAATGCTTCAAAGCTGACTGACAACTATCTATAAAAAAATATCTATGCTACTACGCTCTTTCCCAACTATTTGCTTTTCAGTCCAGGTAACGTCTCTTCCTTTGAAAATGATTATGCTATCCTGGTCTTCTTTCATAAATTTCTTAGCCAAAAGGAGTAGCTCGTGAAGCCTGACTTCGGATATCTCTCCCTCAAAAACTGAGTTCTGAATCCAATTGAGGTATTTACGACAAAGTTTAAGCATCTTTGCCACTCGCTTCTCCCCAAAATCATACACAAGGACTACATACATAACTACCAGTACATCTTAAAAGGTTTATATTCTTCTATTTTGAGCAAATGTTTCGTTAGTTTATAGCACTCCAATTTTACCAGATGCCGGTAACTAACGTTGCGTTTCAAGCTGCGATGTTGAATGGTTTCCTGAAGTCTGTCTTCCAGAGCCTTTACAAAGATCTTTTTTCCAGATGAATTTAGCAAACATTTGTTCAGCTTCTTATCAAAATGCTTTTCCTGAATTTCTTTCTTGTTAAGCACTTTAAATATAACGCGATCAACGATTATTGGTTTAAATATTTCTGCTACATCAAGAGCCAGAGAATACCTTCTTTCACCTGGAGTATGAAGAAAACTGATCGTTGGGTTCAGCTGAGTCTGATGAATGGCACGCAAACAAAGCGTATAGCAAATCATATTCCCAAACGAAATCAACGCATTCACCTCATTACGCGGAGGCTGCTTTGTACGGTTACCCATTTCAAAGTCGTTCAATATCAGATTAAACGCGTCATAATAAGTCTGACGAATCATACCTTCAATTCCCATCAGTTCTTCCACTGTGTTCGATTCAGTAATCTTCAAAGAGTAAGCCTTTATCAGCTCCATGATGTCTTCCATGTCCTTCCCTCGCCTATTGTAATACTGCAGATTCTTCAGCATATTAAAGGCAGCCCCTTCAATAAACTTCTGAGCAATAACAATTCGCCTCTTTTTATCCTGATAAGCAGAAGTCTGAGCCAGCAGCATTCTTCCCGACAACAAAGAATCGCGAGGCATAAACGAGCCGGTGTAATTCTCATAATAATCAAAGAAGTGCACTGAAATATCTTTCTGGCCGAGGAAGTTAAACAAAGCACTGTTGGCCGTTAACGAACCAAAGGCATAAAACTCATTTATATCCTCTACTGGAAGATAGCGAGGACTAGCATGCATATCCCCTCCAGCTTCAGGATCGGATACAGGAGTAAACTTCAAAGTATTATCTCTTCTCTCTAAAACACCCGGATTAAATAAATAATAAGTTTTTTTCATTCTTCCTCCTCCCTGCTGTAACAAAAGTCATAGTAACTACAATTCTTGCAAATCCGTTTCTTCTCTAATGGCGGACATTGTTCACTTTCAATAATGATCTTTATTTCCGTCTCCATAGAACGGATTTCCTCTCTGTCAATATCAGATAGCAGAACGTTTTCAGTCTTTCTTAGCACCGGATATTCAAGAATGCCGGTAACACCGATAATCCCATTCTTTTCGAACACAAACAAGTAATACTTCAATTGCCACTCATGCGCCCGGTCTATCTTATCCGACTTTTTTATTTCATGAATCACCTTGTTTCGCGGATCATAAAAGTCCACTTTTATTCCGTCAATCTCCACCTCTTCATACTTAGATGAACGTTGTGGATAAGCCTCTTCATGAATCAAAGTTCCTTCAAATACCAGATCGGAAGTATGCTCCATATTTATCCCATTCGCAAACAGCCAGAGCTTTCGTTTACAAACCTGATAATAATTGAAATAGGTTCCTGTTATTTGCATTGAGTATTAGAATCATAGTCTTGAGAAGAACTTCTCATCAACAAAGTTCTTCTCAATCATTTATTTTAAGCTTTTTGATTCTCATAATCAAAAGACATCATTCTTTCAATTAGTTTTTCTTCTGCTTGTTCTATTGCATCTGCACTTTCATTTACTGTAACAATATAATTTGAACAAGGGAGAGTTACAAAAACATCTGCTCCAGCTGTTTCATCTATAATAGGTTTTGCAGAAGGTCTCTCAGAATCTTCAACCAACTTGGCTCTTATAGCTCCAGCTAGTTTATTTGCATTATCGCTTACCGCAATAGCAAGGGTCTCCATTAAACTGAAAGTTCGTGCCTGATTAGATGTAATACGCCAATTTAGTAAAGCATTTGCTAATGCAGGAATTACTTTTACTCGTTCTTCTTTTGGCAGAACAACACATTTACCAAAGACATTTTCACTTTCAACCCATCCAGCAGTTTTCAATTCTTCAATCTTCTCTTTTGCTAATTCCGGTTCATGTTGGTTTGTTGAAACACTAAATAAGGTTCGTAGATCGATAGCTACATCATATACAAATAAGCCACTTGTTCTTGCATTATCTGGAATCCAATTTCTACGAGGAAGAGTTCTGTTATTCTCAGATAAAAAAGCCTCGATTTCTTCTTCTGATAATAATTTATCGCCCAATCTTACATTCACAGGATTTGAATCAGGTTTATCACTGCGATCAAACGTTAGGTTTTCTTTATATGTACCTGCTAATAGAGGATGCAAAGGACGCATAGCCGATATTGACAATGGGCTTCTTCTTTTTACAGTGATTCCATCGCCAGCTCTCATCCATCCACCTAATAACTGATCAATGTAGGTAGGATCACAAGGTGACCAGGGTTCCTTGTTTTCTAACTCTTTTTTAGTACTAACATTATAATTAAATGTTATCGGAGCCATTTGTACATTCAACCCAGAAGTCAGCGTATCAAGAATTGAACGTTTTACTTGCTGACCACTTGAATATGCTACATACTTACCAAATAATTGGTCATAATATGTTTTCTGACCATCTTGAACACAAAACACTGTGTGTTCTGCATGTTTTAGTACTCTTAAATAAATGTAAGGATTCATATTTCTTTATTTTTAAGATTTTTGATTTATTGCTACGTATTGAAATCTAATTAAAGTTAGAAAATAAGGAACATTATCAACAGGCATATCATGTACTAACTTTACAGTATTTATAAACACCATTGATAAAAGAATATCTGTATTTCCTGAAACAATTAAAGTCATACCTTCAATAAATTGTTTTCTATTTACTGATTTCAATAAGTTAGTAATTTCCTGACTTTTTGTCTTTTTAGCATTCTTATCACTCGATGAGTACGTATTGAGGGCAGTCGCTATTTGAAGTGACTTATCCCATAATTCTTCGTTGTTTAACATAGATAATAACCAAATTTGATATGTATTAAAATTAATTCGTTTTTCTTCGTCGTCATTATATTTAGGCATAACTCCTTTATCCAAGCTATCTCTGAATCCTTTAGGCTCTAATGCATTCACACCAATCACCCCCATCTGGCAAGCTTTCGTAAATCCAATAGCACTACCAAATAAATTCTCTGAAAGGCTCTTATTAGTTACTCCAAAATATTTTCTATATAATTCAAAAGGGACTCGTATTTTGGGCAACTCAAAAGGTATAAATCCGACTGTTATATTTGTCTGGCCTAAGCTATACACATAAGCTGTAATAGTTGAATCCGGATAATTACGCGCAATGCCAATCAGAACTTTAAGCCATGATTGCGTTGTTACTTCCATATCTCCATTTTTCATAGTTCCAAATGGATCAAACGATGCCAAAGGCTTTAATTCATCGTAAGAATCCGCATTATACCTATGAGCAATCCACTGTCCATTCCATGTATTTATCTGGTTTCCTCGTAATTCAGGTAACTTATTCAAATATCCTCTATAGTATTCCCATCCTTCATATATGTCCAACAATATTTGTTTATTATCAAAAAACATAGATAAGCCACTCTGAACACCTATTCCAAAACCGCTACCTATCCATGATAAGTAAACTCCCTCTTCTTTTAAAGGTAGTTTCATGTTGGTAATTTGACCAGAAGTTGTTGCTGTAACATCTAGAGAAGGAAAGCCTATTGCTATACTAGCATCGGCATTATTATTTGTTATCTTTTCTATTAATGTATCAAGTTTCAATTTACGTTCTTCGGGAGTTGGTGGAACTCCCTTTTTTATACCTTGAACAAAAGGAGAATTTGTTACCCATTGCATATATTTTCCGTCATCAAAAAACAAACGAAAATATTTCTCCACAAAGAATTCCTTCGCCGAGTAATTACTTTTATGCTTTTCATTATAAGCACTTAAGAATACTTTTCCAATATTCGCTGCTATCATATTTTATTAGTTTTATAAAAACTGTAATGTAGTATCATAAAATTCAGGTTTTGCATAATCTATCAAAAATCCCATTTTGCTATTATATGCCTTAGCCGGTATAATAAAGGGTCTTGAGCCAACATGAGATTGATCTAGTTTTCTATATCCTACAGAACGAAAAGATGCCGGAATTTCTAATTTTATTTTCTCCTCAAAAGGTGCAGTCTCATAATAAGCCTGATCGGCCTGATCAATGCAAGTTACAGATTCAATATCAAGAGCTTCTAAAAGAGCTGATTTGTCTTTATGCCAAAGCTTTCTTATATTCCATTCTCCATTATAAAAAGTTGTACTCCAATCAATGTCTATAAATTCAGACGTAGGATAAACCACATCAATCATTCTCTGCAGGTTTCGTTCTGGTATAACTTCACCATCAGGTAAGATGTCAAAAGTCCGCTGTAGAACTTCAAGATTATATGGCTTAGCATCATCCTCTTTTTGAGGTGGTTGAATAACATATACCGGTTTATAATGACCTATTGTTTCTTTTGTTCTCTTTCTGTTTATTCTACCAAATCTCTGAATCAGTGCATCAATAGGAGCGCATTCTGTAATCATCACATCAAAGCTTATATCCAGACTAACTTCTACTACCTGAGTAGAAACAACAATACATGCTTCTGAACTGACATTATATATATTTCGTAATTCTTCTTCAAGCAGGCTACGTTCTCCTCTTTTAAAACGGCTATGCAAAAGCATCTTTTTAACCTGTGGATATGTTTCGGACAGATGTTCAAATAATTCCTGAGACCTCTTTACTTGATTGCAAACCAATAATATCTTTTGTTGTTTCTTCAAAGACTCGTCAATTACACCTGCTAAAGATTCAAATGAATTTACTTTATAGACTGTATGCCGGTCAAAAGTATCTAGTACTTTATCGGGTAACTGAACTTCATAAATATTTTCTTCCCCACCTAAAGCTTCAACAATGCAATTATAAAGAACAGTTGGCATGGTTGCTGTTCCAATATGAATACGGCATTCCAGATTACATAATATCTCAACCATCTTTAGAACAATGGCTTGTATTGTTCCCGAGTAAGTATGAATTTCATCCAGTATGACATCACAATCTTTCATATCTACAATCATTGCTTCATATCCCTTTGTTCCAAAAACAATTGAAGCTATCTGGTGAGGAGTCAATACCTTAACAGAGGCACCAATATGATGTTGCAGAATTTTTTCTTCTATTCTGTTTTTATCAATCTTAATACTTGATGCTGCATGGAGTAGTCTCACATCAGCATCCGTATTCTTTAAGTCTCCTTTTATACGCTCATACATAGCATTAATGGAAGCCTGAAACGGTAAAGTATAGAAAACTCTACCCTTGCAACGACGAATTAGAAAATCAGTTTTGCCTGCTCCGGTTGGTGCGGTAACTAAAGTATGTTTTCTCTCATCATCAACTGAAATTAAAGACAAAGGATATAATTCACTTTTCCGTGAATGATAATAACTTAAATCCGGTTGAATAAATAGTTTTTTTGAGAATAAATCCAATCTGCCCTCTAGTGCAGAAGCTAAATGGTCAGCTGCAATTAAAACTCCTTTCCATTCAGAATATCCATATCTCTTCAACCTGCAATAATCAACAACTTCAAAGAAGTTATCTTCAGCTTCCTTGCGTGTTATAGGAACTGTCTGAAATCCCATTTTCTCTAAAAGAGACAACGCAACAACACTCCATGATTCAAAATCTTTTATATGTCTGGAAAAACATTCCGGATCATTACCTAATAAATCCAAAAGTCCTTTTCCTCCGGCATCATTGTAAACAGATTTATGATGGGCAACAATCATTTCAATTACCGGTTTCTTCTCCTCTTCCTTCAGTAACGAGATAAAAAATAAGGATGCTATTTCATGCCTGAAGATAAAGCCGGGAGGTCGTTTATAATTTTCGTCCAATGTTTGCTGAAAGTATGGGCTTGCCTTTCCTATATCATGCAATATCGCTCCTTTGCGGGCAATATTAATGTCCAGTCCTAAATTACAAGCTACTATTTCAGCAAGTTGAGCAACTTCTGATAAATGTTGTAAAAGGGGTGTTCCTCCACTTTTTACACCTTTAGCTAATATTTTATTATAGTCGAACTCTTTTGTCATAATCCTGCAACCGGTTTACCTACAACTTCAAGCCATCCGTACATAGGCTTTGAACTATCAAATCTGTTAAATCCCACCAGAAAAGACTTTTCACTTTCTTCAAAATGAAGTTCGAATCCTGTAAGAGTATTAAACTCTGCTTCTTCCAATTCAAGAATTTCCATATCCGGAAACAGTATATCTTCATTTCTGCATAAGCAAATATGTTGTTGACTGGCTTTCTCGGCATCTGCTATATTCTCAAAAGCTAAATAAAGTTCCGGATCAACCATTACTCCTCTTTCTAAAATAGAAAGATTTCGAACCATTTCCTTTGTTTTTGCTTTCTTCTCCCAACCACGGGTTTGTGTTTGTTCTTGTTGAATACTTATAGAAGAATATTTAAGTCGATATCGTAAAATTGTATTTACTTCCAACTTTTGCCTTATACCTTCAATGATAGAAGGAGTCAGGAATTGCTGACTAAAAGTTTTACTATCTCTCACAGCGGTCCATGGTTTTATAAAACCAAATGGACCTGAATATCTTACAACATAATACATAATGCTTCTTTTTAATATATTGCTCCAAAACCTGATCCGGTTGAATTACCCAAGCCAACAGACCAAATAAACTTTTTAGTATCTACTTTTGCTTCTATTTTAACAGGACACATACTGCATTTATTATCTATATTATGAATCCTGACTTTCTTCGTTTTTCTCATTGGATAATCTATATCAAAAGATATTCTCAAACTATCATCAGCAGGCAAACCAGCAAGTTCCATCTTATGTTTTATGGTTTCAGTCATAAGTTCATTTGCCTCATTATCTTCGTAAGTATAAAACTTAATACTTTCTCCTATTTTTCTTTTAATAAAAACCGGACTAGCTAATCGAAAGTAATCCTGTTGTCCTAAATCAAATGTATTTTGAATATTTATATCTGACACAACGAGTCCACAAAACATATCCGGTTGATCCAATATCGATCTAATAAGATCTTTTATATATCTATCATCATAGAAACTTATAAACCACTTCGCTCCATTCTTAAAGTCGAATCCTTTTTTAGTAAGTTTCCCATTCATTAGCCATGAAAAGGAATACATAGAAATTCCATCATGAATAATGTTCTCTCCCAGCCACTTATGTAAAACACCTGTTAGTTTCTGTTGATAATCAAACGGAACAATTTCTTTATTAGATGTTGTATTCAAATATATTCTCATAAAATATTATATTTTCAAATTCATTATTATGCTAGCATCTTCACCATCCCCCACCCCTGAGAACCTTTCATCCCAACTCCGCACTCATAAGCGAGCTTCAGCAAATCAGGATTAGCTTTCATCCTAAATTTACACATATAGCCTCTTACCTTTGACTCATTTTCGGTATTTGCCTTATAAGTAACGAGCACAGACTTTGGGGTATTAAGTAAATCAAAATTAAAATCTATTTCACCAGAATATGGCTTCCCATAAAAGGCTTGATAGCGGTTTAGCAAGCTGAAAAGAATTGATTCTTTCGAGCGATTATCTGAAGGTGAAAGATATTCTGTTTTACCACTATCATTCCTTAATGAAATGCAGATTGGCGAGAGTGTTTCGAAGTTCATTTCTGAGTCAAACTGAGGATTAGGAAGCACTTGCACACTCTGTACCCTAAACTGCACTTTATTCTTCCAACCACCCAATTGGAACTCCTGATTCATAAATACTCCCTGAACAAATTTTACCGTAGATTCTTCGGGTAAGAAAGATACATACCACTCTACAGTATCGCTGTTTATTCTTATACAGGCCGATTCTTTTTCTATTGTATAACTGGGTATAATCAGTCTTGAATAGGTAAATAGCTTAAATTGCTTGGAGTCTAAAGTGAACCCATTATCATGTAACCAGGTTGCATAATCTTCACTTGCAGATGACAATATTTTATATATTACTCCTGATAGTTCGTATTGGTAATTTATTGGAATCCTATTTCCGAATGCGTGTTTTTCTGTACTTAGTATTATTTTAAATCTCATCGTCAAATTATTTACATCCAAAAATAAGCAATAACATTAGATAAAACAAGAAAATAGAGATCTTTTAAAAAATAACATTTATCATCATATATTTTACAAGCACCTTTAATACATTCTAAATTTGACACCTTCTAATTAACCCCAAACTATAATCAATTTAATATTTAACGACAATGTTGCTCGCCTAAAGGCATATTATTTCTCTCAGGATATTATCTTGAAAAGTGCTATTTATCAAAAACCAAACACCATTCTCCCTTCCAATTCCCCCACCAATAAAAAAAATCCATTCACCAATAAAAAAAAATTATCGGTGAATAATTCCAGTTCAAAAACCAATAAATTGGTAATACAAAGCATTGAAGATTAGATGTATTAACCTTTAATAATAGATATAATTTTAGTAAATTTATAATATTAAATAAAGCAAAATAAAATATATATTTTTAAACACACTTGTATATATTAAGTTAATTTAATTATATTTGCGCCCCTTTTTAACACAATGTTAAGAAGTAAAATTATAAAATTATTAACCATTAAATTTAAGAGAAGAGATGGATTATACAGATCTACAATTTTTAGAGAGTTTCACAAGTACAACAAGAGTATCGGACTTCGCTCAATTATACTTCGCTAACTATTCCAGACCTGAAACTGCTACCAAAATGTTCCGAAAAAGAATAAGGGAATCTAAAAGCCTATACGAAAAACTTATTGCTGCAGATTACAATGAAAAAGATAGATATTTAAATTCTATTCACATCAGAATTATTGTTTCTGCTTGGGGGGCTCCTCAGGCATACAAAAGAAAACATGATATTCTAAACTAATTCTCATCACCCGAAAAGCTAAACAAACTTATACTGTAAACTATTTACCACTTGTATAAACCGGTTAATTTATTCAAAAACGAATTATTAACCGGTTTATAATTTATTATAAACTATCTTTTATATTTGTTTTATCATGCCTAAACTACTGCCTATTTTTTTCTATTTCCCCCAATAACCTACTACTTATCAGATAAATACAGACAAGAATTACTGCCTAAATCACCGCATACAGTTATGTCACTAATTTTATGCAATACAATAGTTATTTAATGGCAAAATATCATTCTGTAAAAAACGCGCCATTTCACAGCATTTCACAGTAAAACACGCCATTTACACACATTTTACGCCAATACACACCAAATATTTTGAGCATATACAAAGCAAACTTACCTTTGCAGCCATCAAAACAAAATTATTAATTTATTACTTAAAAAACACTCAGTATGACGAAAATAAACAAAGAGTTACCATTCTATGCACTTTCACAGGGATACATTTTACTACCTAAGGCTTTGCTCAAAGACTCGTTCTTTATGGCTAATAGCCAATTCAGCTATTTTGAAGCGTTCTTAATGTTGCTTTGTAAAGTGAACTACAAAGATGATGTTGTAAATATTCGGGGGTACAAATTTGAATGTAAAAGGGGTGAAACAGCTATCAGTTTTCTAAGATGGGGAACTATTTTTGGATGGAAGAGATGCAAAACAAGATATTTTTTTTCAAAAATGGAGAAATTGAATCTGATAAGAATTACTCCAACAGAAAGAGATAATATTTGCATTATTAAGATTGTGGATTACGACCTCTGGACAAGCAAACCCAGGGAGGACTGGGAGCAGCGAAAGAGCAAAAGCGAGGAGTTGTTCGAGGTGTTCTGGAATCAGTTTCACGAGGTTACTCAGACCCCCAAAAGGGATATCGGTTCTGCCCGACGAGAATGGAAGAAACTGACTGTAAGTGAGAAAAATACGGCTATAAAAAGTATCTATCCTTATTACATGGGACTGGAAGATACGCGGTTTATTAAGCGTGCATGCAACTATCTTAGAGACAAATCTTTTCTTAATGAAGAAATTTACTAATTTTTATATCTCAAATTTATATTATGGAAAAACATATTAACATGCCTTTTGCGCTCGATTACGAAGAAGCGGTACTTGGTGCCTGCCTCATTGAAACTAAAGCAATGCCTTTGGCTATCAAGCATCTAAGGGCAGAGATGTTTTACGATAACAAACACAGGGCGGTATTTGCTGCTATGGAATGTATGTTCAACGAAGGGCGAAGCATCGACCTTATTACTGTAACGGAGGAATTGAAACGACGCGGTGACTTGGACATGGTGGGTGGTCCGTTTTTTATAGTGCAAATAAGTAACGGGGTAGCCAGCTCAGCTCACTTGGAAACACACGCCGTTACGCTGAAGGATTACTTTATTCGCAGGGAACTGATAAAGGGGGTAAGCAAGGCATTGGGCATGGCTGTAGATATGACTATATACACGGAAGATGTGATTGCCTCCACACAGGAACTGCTTGATTGTCTAGGCAGGGATGCAGCATGGAATAACACGCTTCGCGACATGGAAACGCTGATGGATGATACCGTAAAGCTGGCTGCCGAAAGACGGGATAAGCAGGAGAACGGTATAACGGGAATCCCTACCGGACTGGCAGATCTCGACAAGCTTACGGCGGGATGGCAGAATGGCGATCTCAACATCGTTGCGGCTCGTCCGGCAGCGGGTAAAACAATGCTTTCTCTGCATCTGGCTAAAGCGGCGGCCAAGGCTGGACATAATGTATTGTATTGCAGCATTGAAATGCAAGGCGAACGTTTGGGCGACCGTCTTATTTTACTGGAAAGTGACATCAGTCCGCATTGCTGGCGAAATGGTCTTACACCCACCAATGAGTGGATTACGGCACAAACAACAGCTAGAGAACTGGCTATGCTGCCCATTATGATTGACGACAATCCTTCTATGAGTATGGATTATATACGTGCAGAAGCGCGATTGCTGAAAAGTAAGGGTAAATGTGACATGATTGTAATTGACTACCTGCAGCTTAGCGACATGAAAGGCAACGACAAAGCTCTGCGCAACCGCGAACAGGAGGTTGCCATTGCTACCCGGAAAGCTAAACTTATTGCCAAAGAGATGAACTGCCCGGTGATACTGCTCAGTCAGCTGAATCGTGATTCCGAAAACCGTCCGGGCAAGCGCCCTCAGCTAAGTGATTTACGCGAATCTGGGGCCATAGAGCAGGATGCCGATTTGGTTTTATTACTCTATCGTCCGGCACTGGCAGGTATTTGTACCGACAAGGAAAGCGGCTACCCCACCGAGGGCTTGGGTATTCTTATGGCTGCCAAGCACCGTAACGGGGAAACGGGCAATGTCTATTTCTCGCACAACAAGAGTATGACGAAGATTGCCGATTATGTGCCGCCAATGGAGTGGTTGATGAAGCAGGCAAAATAAGTGTCTGTATACTTTTTATGCTGAATATATTTTTAAAAATAAACATCTATAAATTAATAGTGGTAGAGAATACTACCACTATTAATTCATAATTGCCAGAGCTGAAAGAAATTCTGGCAATGAAACATTTACATCACTCATTCTTTACTTAATTAAAGTAACCCTCGAGCTGTATATCTTCTTTTTGTTCGAAGTTATAATTAAATAATATACACCATCCGACAAGCTTCTCAAATCAATACTGTTTTCTCCATTTTGAACCTGATATTCCATAAATTTCTGACCAGCCATATTAAAGATATTAAGCAAGGCTTTTTGAGGTTCAGAAATATTTAAATTAAAATGAATGATGGAGTTTGTTGGATTAGGATAAATAAAAATATTATTGTCCGTCTTATTCGAGTTAATGTCTGTTCTATTCTGAACAACAATAATTCCTTTCATCCCTGTAGTTTCTACATGTTGTGTACAAACATAATAATGCGTTCCAACTGTAAGCTTAGCCGGTAGCACCAATCCTCCCCCAAAAGGCGTTGAAAAACCTCCGGAAAGAGGTGTTATATTATTTGCATTCCATGTACTTTGACTAACTTCCTGAACAATATGAATACTATTTATATTAAAATTAACACTATCTCCAACGGTTATTGTTAAAGTAGACGGACTAAATGTAAATCCGGAATTTGTAATTATCCAGGTTTTGCCAAAACTTGCTATTCCCATTGTAAACAGCAAGAAAAAGAGTAGCATTTTTATCATAGGCATTTATTTTATTGATTTATATAGAAAACATACATTGTGGATTTTAAGTTCGAGTGTTTTAACTCATTTACAGCTCTTTAGTTTTCATGTTTACTTTTTAACCCTGCCTACTTGAAAGAATTTTAAGGGATACCTACGGCCCATCCAGACAATATACAATGGGAGCAACAACGCAACGTTATAGACAGCTATTATGATATTACGGCTCACCCAAATAATCTACTATCGCTTTAACCTGGCGTGGCGTATAAATCCTATTCCGATGATTGTATTCCAAAACGGAAAGCTCGGCTGTTAGCTGACTGTTGCCGGCAATCCAGCGGGCAAGTATGCGCAAAGCACCTGGAATAGTCATATACGGATTGTAAAGGCACGCCAGTTCTACCTTGGTATATGCCCGGATTTTAAATTCTTCTGCTGTTTTTATCATAGTCTTTCTTGTTTTTATTCTCGTAAATTTACCAATTTTTGCCCATTTAACCAAGTTTTAAAGGCAATAAAACGCCTGGTAATTGTAATCAATTCACACTAATAACACCTAATACACTCTATTGTTTCCGCTCCTCCACCATACCCTATCTTTGTAGTGTTAACAAGAAAGGATAAGAGCTCTTTACCGCAGTATTAATCAACTAAAGATGTAAAGAAAATGAGTGTAAAGTATTCAGTAGTTATGAGAAAGAATCCGGCTAAATCGTCTGAACCGGGAAAGTATTACGCACATGCACAGGCGTATGGTGAAATGGATTTTGATTCGCTTTGCGAAGAGGTAAACGGACGATGCACCGTAACCCGTGCCGACGTGGCAGCAGCAGTGGAAGCAATTCTGGAATCGATGAAAAAGGCATTGGCCGAGGGTAGAATTGTTCGCTTAGGTAACTTCGGTAGCTTCCAGATTGGAGTGAGAAGCAACGGTGCCGTAAAAGAAGATGAGTTCGTATCTTCCATGATTCGCGGAACCAGAATCAGTTTCCGTCCAGGTAAGTTGCTCACCAATATGCAAAAAACGCTTGCTTATACGCAAGTAGCCAAGCTTCCGGTAAAGGTTACCAATGGTGGTAACGAGGTGGGATAGTCAACAAAAACAAGAAACATGAAAATTTTAGATGGCATAATAAACATCTTGCAGATGGTACTTCCTTTTCTGAAAAAGAAGGATGCCAAGCAAGTGCAGGATTTCACCGAGCTGGTAAAGAGTCAGTTCGACTACCTGATGGAGCAGGTAACCCGTTTTGAGAAAGACTACTTCGAGCTTTCCGAGAAAGTGAGGCAGATGTATCAGGAGATGATTACGTTGAACGCGCAACTAAATACTGCTCTAAAAGGCCAATGTTTGGTAAGCAGTTGCAAGGACAGGCAATAGTTACGGCACTAAAAACAGAATTACGGCATTCGGGAATCTGAATGCCGTTGTTTATAGGGTTTCCAAATCAAGATTACGGCATTTTAGTTTCTTAGCCCCTTATTTATAGGGATTTAGAAACAGAATTACGGCATTTAGGAAAAAAATACGGCATTTAAGGTTTTAGAAAGCCTTGTTTATGGGATTCCTGAATCAGAATTACGGCATTTTAAATAAAATTACTGCAAAACAAAATGAGAGAAATAAACTTAATAGTAATTCACTGCTCGGCAACGAGAGTGGATAGAGATATATCGGCACAAGACATTAACGCGGCACACAAGGTAAGAGGATTCAGTTCGTGGGGCTACCACTACTACATTCGTAAAAACGGCAAAGTAGAACCAATGCGGAGTCACGATGAAGTTGGAGCGCACGTTCGAGGATACAATGCAAAATCCCTGGGCATCTGCTACGAAGGTGGACTGGACACTAACGGCAAACCGGCCGATACTCGTACTCTGTCTCAGCAGATTGCACTGCACGCCCTGGTAAGTAAGTTACTCAAAGAGTTTCCCGGCAGCAAGGTAGTAGGTCATCGGGATTTAAGTCCGGATAAAAATTATAACGGCATTATCGATCCTTGGGAGAGGATTAAGGAATGTCCCTGTTTTTCAACATCGGATGAAGTTTGGGAATAAAAAACAGCAGAGCTTTTCTTCTTATCTTGAAGAGAGGCTCTGTTTGCATTTCTATAAAAGGCATAAACAATCCTCAAAACGATACTTTTCCTATTTTTATTCTGTCTACAAAATAAAAATAAACCATTTTTGTTTTGTGTATAAAACAAAAACATGCTATATTTGTTTTATCAACAGAATAAAAACAGGAAGATATGGACAAAAACATTCTGAAAACGGTTATAGCCGACAATCAACTGGAGGTTCCAAAATATAATGTAATCCCTCGCGATTTTACTTTTGAGGAATTTGGGAACTACGTATTTGTGGGCATCCGGAGAGCTGGAAAATCGTTTCTGCTTTATCAGCAGATGCAGCAATTACTGGCTCAAGGCGTGCAGTGGGATGAAATGCTTTACATCAATTTTGAAGATGAGCGTCTAACCGGAATGAGGGCAGAAGATTTGAATCTGCTATTGGAGGTTCATTTAGAAATGTACGGAAAGAAGCCTATCCTGTTTCTTGACGAGATACAAAATATACCCGGATGGGAAAAATTTGCCCGCCGAATGGCAGATACCAAACACCGGGTTTATATCACGGGAAGCAATGCAAAAATGCTGAGTCAGGATATTCAAACCACATTGGGAGGACGTTATATTCCTGTTGATGTTTATCCGTACTCGTTCAAAGAGTTTCTGACTGCAAACAATATTCCTGCTACTACCAACCACTTGTTATCTACGGAGGGCAAAGCTGATGTATTGCGAAAGTTTAACGACTACTTTAACTTTGGCGGATTCCCGGAAGGAGCCGACCTTTCTGCTAAAAGGGATTATCTGACAAGTGTTTATCAAAAGATATATCTGGGAGATATTGCCGCCCGTCATGGAGTGGGAAATACTTTTGCTTTGCGCATTTTATTTAAGAAACTAGCCGAAAGCGTAAAACAACCTTTATCATTTACGCGAATAGCAAATATTGTGTCGTCCACCGGAGCAAAGGTAGGAACACAGACTGTTATTAATTATATGGAATATGCAAAAGATGCATGGCTTATAAATCCGGTACAGAACATAGCAGGCAAATTGGTAGATAAAGAAACCTCACCTAAGTATTATTACACGGATAATGGCATTCTGAATCTTTTTTTGTTGGATGCAAACGCCTCTTTACTGGAGAATATGGTGGCTGTGAACTTACTGCGTAAATACGGTCGCAATGATGCCGTTTATTTCTACAATCAGGGTATTGAGGTTGATTTCTATATTCCGGATGTTTATACAGCTATTCAGGTGTGTTACAATCTCGACAATAGTGATGGTACGTTTGACCGGGAAGTAAAAGCTTTACTGAAAATCACCGAAGTATTGGAGTGCAACAAGTTGTTGATTGTTACACGGGATACGGAACGAACATTGGAGGTGGGCGATAAAACGATTGAAGTCCTCCCAATATGGAAATGGCTGTTAAGCTTGTAAGATAGGGAGCACGGCTTAGTTCTTTACCGAAGTAGTAGACCGGTAAAGGCATCTTTTATTGTAGTCTATAATATACTTGTTTTTAGAGAGGAAATCGGACCCGAGGATTCCTATAATGTCATAACCGGAAAGTCGGCAGCTTTCTCTTAAGGAATGAATATCGAGCATAACAAACTCGTGCAGAATGCCATTTATAGGTAGCCCCATGATGTAGGATATATTGCTGCTGGTTTTTTCCGAGAAGGATTGCAATCTCATGAAATCGGTTTTGCGGATATACTCTATCAAGTCCTGATGATCGTTAATCCATCCCGAATCGATGATTGAAACGGTGGCGCCGGTGTCTATAATGAAATATTTTTTGCCGTAAAATCCCAAATACAGTTTTACAATGGGAATTGAGTTTTGGGAACTGGTGCGGGCAAATTTTATTGTGTCGTAATTATAAGATCTTATTGAATCTTCCAGTTTGGCATTTCTTTTTAAGGGGATGGTAGTAGTATTGCTACAGCCTTTTGAATAGATGAGGATCAAAAGGCCGAAAACAATTAAAAGGAAAAATGATAAATTCTTTTTCATTGTATATCAATAAGTTTCTTTATTACTTATTTAAAACAATACTCAATGAAAGTAAGTTTATGAAGATGCAAAAAAACAAAAAAAGTATGCCTGTTTTCGTATTTCAGGGTCACAATGAACTCCGCAATACGAAAAAGGCATACTGATCTACGTACCTAACCAAAAATATAAGGGGGGCTTATTTTCTTCATTATGTATCTTGGTATCTGCTATACTGTTTCTGTTACTTTTGAAGAGGTAAAGCTCTCATTTCGCATGCAGGCTTAACATCATCATTACTGTTATTGGAAAGAGTTGCTGCAAAGACTGCTATGTTTTCATCATCAGGAAGTTCCAGTTCTTTTGCTCCTTCAGGCAAGGAAATGCAGAACTTAAACATATAGGTAAATGTATAAGCTTCGTTTCCTTTGCGGGTATGACGGTGAGAACCTACATAAGCCAGGGAAGCATCTTTTACATATCCTTCACTGAAACCTGTTTGTCCCCATTGTCCGAAGAATCCTGAATAGTATGGCACCTGGAAGGTGTATTGTCTTCCATCTACCATAAAGGTTGCTTTACGGTCTTTATCAACAGATGATGCAAGTATATAGAGCTTGGTGCACTGATTATTCTCCGGCAAACGGACAATGTTCTTTTTGCACTTAACCACGTTGTTTACATCAACAGCTGCAATATTGAAGGTTATTCCATCGCTTACTACTGATTTACCGATCAGGTCTGCCGAGTATGAATTTCCTTCCTTGTCAAATCGTCCTGTATTACGGAATGCATCGGGCGTAAAGGCCTGGTCATTGTAATCAAGCTCAACAGGGATATTGAGTGACTGAGGTAATTCGATAGCTCCTTTCTTCAGTTTTACACCGAATGTTTTAGGCTTGTAGGCTGTGGTACTGAATATGAGTTTGTTTCCTTTTATGGTTGCTTCGCCAATGGCTTCTTCAATACCATTCAGTTCCTGAGCCGAATCTATAGCAGTTGGGAATTCAATCTCTACATTGTTGGCTGCCTCACCGTTTAGTTCGTATAAACGAACAACATACGACTGGCCATCTTCTGATCTTTTCAACGCTTTTACCGCAACCTGAGGGGTACTTGTTTTTACAAACGAGAACTCAGAACCCAGTTTACCGGCATGCTTAGGTGAGATGAACGAAATCATTGGATTATTCAATGCATCGGCTTTCCATGCAGTTTTCTCTTTCTGATCGGCAGATGCCACGTGGCCTACGATGGAATATGTAAATACATGATGACCTAAGTCCTGCTTATTCTGATAAGTAAAGGACTTGTCTGTTTTAGGTGTATGCAGCAGGGTAAGGCGCAAGGTATTGTCATTTGGTTTGTCCCAGCCATACTTGCAGTTATTCAGAATAGAAACTCCGTAGCTTCCATCTTTATCGGTTAAATCGGCCCATTGCTGTGCACAGACTTCATAAGCAATATCAGTATTATTTCCTCTTTCAACAGAGCCTAGTCCTAAATCGTACGTAGCTTTTGAGTTGGAAAGGTTGAGTGGGAATTCTGCTTTGAGCAGTGCATTCTGTGATGCCCAGTCAACATCGTTAATGATATCAATACGATCATCAGCAGCTCCTTCAGTTAAACGGATGTGTTGCACGAAAGTAGAGTTGGCATGCTTTCTTTCTACCTTTAATGTGGCACAAAGCGGACCGTTTTCTTCTACTGAGATACGTACGTTTTCGTTCACTGAAACAGGTGTTCCGTCAACGGCTTTCTTCATTACTTCCCATGCAGGCCATTCGAACGATTCATTTGAAGGGAAAAAGGCCAGACGAATGACTGCTCCGTTTTTCACCAACTCGCGGTTAACTCGTTTGTCGATAATAGAGGAAATATCTCCATCGGCATTCAGCGTAATTTTATATACGCTATTCTCAAGTGTGTTTGATGTAACTTTCAAGCTGCTTTTACCTGCATTTGCTTTACCGAAGCGAACATCGTAAACAGAATAGCTTACCGGAGCAGCATCTGCAGCAAATGTAATGGCGGCCACACCGTTGGCATAAGATACCAGCTGAGCCGGCACTTCCTTGCCTTTATTGTTGTACACTCTTACACCCGATGGCTTGCTTGCTACCGGAACGTTTGCCGCAACAACATCTTTGTGTGCTGACGATAAGGAATTATACACCACTACCGCTGTACCTTTAACTTTTGTATCAAGAGCTTGGGAAACAGATCCTGTAGCGGTTTTAATTATATCGGCAAAACGACTTTGAGCAATTAGCTCGTCATTCCACGAGAAAGTGTATGCTTTAGGAATACTTGTTCCTGTTAAGTCGTCATGGAACTGATGCCAGATAAATCGTTTCCACGATTCGTCGAGTGTAGCTGCCGGATATGCAACACCACCCAGAAAGTCTGCCATAACAGATGATCTCTCGGCTGCATCGCCCAACTGCTCATTACGGCGGTTGAAACGTTTCATCGCTGCTTGTGATGTGTAGCATCCGGTACCATGAACATCCATTAGCAACTCTCCATTATAGACAGGCAGTTCGGGATGCTTATCGAAAGGAAGATAATCTTCGAACAACTGGTAAGAGCGTGAACTGATGATCTTTACAGGACCATTGCCTTTCATACCTTTTTCCAGTGAAGCTACTGAAGAGATGGTTGGAGAACCTCCTATATCGCCGGTACCGTAATATCTGTATGCTGTATTGTTCACACTGCTCTTGGCTAAATCAATAAGCTCCTTGTTGTTGCTGATGTCTTCATTCTGCCATCTTGAAGTGTAATCCATTGCATTCAGTGCAGCCATGATGCGAGATCCGTCCACTCCCTGCCATAAGCCGAAGTTGAAAGGAAATTTAGCATCTCCATGAAATGGTTTATGTCTCCATTGCAGTTTCTGGGTAGAGAATCCTATTAATCCGGCATGAGCGGCAATTGTAGGAAGGGCATATCCAAATCCGAAACAGTCCGGAAGGAATATATCTTTTGATTTTACACCAAATTCATTCTTATAAAAGTCCTGACCTAACAGGATGTTACGGAAAAACGATTCGGGTGAAGGCATGTTAGGATCGGTAGCATCCCAGCTGCTTCCTGCAATGTTCCACCTGCCCTGAGCAATATATTTCTTTATTTTTTCATACTCAAGCGGATAGTATTCCTTCATCCACTGATATTTAACTCCACCTTCGAAATTAAACACATAATCGGGATAATTGTCGAGCAACCAAAGGTTCTGGACCAATGTGTTATAAACATATTCGTCGATAGATGTTTGCACAGTCCAGTTCCATTGGGAATCGAAATGGGCATTCGACACAACGTATGCCTTGTATTCCTGCTGAGCATGGACAGATCCCAGACTCATGGCTACAAATGCGGTTAATAATAGTTTTTTCATATAATTAATTAAATTGGTTATTTCTTTTCATTAACTGAAAACGAATAAGGAAAATCTTCCTTCTGAATACCGCGTTGCTTATTGGGTGTTTCACTCATACGGATATTGATCTCTCCTCCGTTTTGTAAATCGGCATGCTTCAGGTAATTCTTTGTATAGGTTTTACCGTTGAGTGTCATTGCTTCGATATAACGGTTCTTATCACTATTCTCCGGAGCATTGATAACAAGCTTGTTTCCGTTTTCGAAATGAACGGTTGCTTTCTTGAATAACGGTGCACCTAACACATATTCGTCTGTTCCGGGACATACAGGATAGAATCCCAAAGAAGAGAATACATACCAGGCAGAGGTTTGTCCGTTGTCCTCGTCACCGCAATAACCATCCGGATTGCAGGTGTACATGCGGTTCATCACTTCGCGCAACCAGTATTGTGCTTTCCACGGCTGACCGGCATAGTTGT
>Ga0183096_1000792_pt1 | contig 34258 bp, 28 predicted proteins | sample Biomet5_FD_127791 | JGI IMG/M metagenome (GOLD analysis project Ga0183096, IMG submission 127791) | Microbial communities from bioreactor (seeded with sewage sludge) at LBNL, California, USA - Biofuel metagenome 5 (version 2) (version 3) | ecosystem: Engineered > Bioreactor > Anaerobic >... | reverse complement strand
ATTTGATCATATCATTGGCCAGTTCACCAAGAATTTGAATGCCTTTTAATAAATTTTCATCGGTCGGCGTGGAAAAGTTGATGCGGAAGGATTGGCACGGGTCGTTTTCATCGGTTAAAAACGCATTGCCCGGTACCACGCAGACTTTGCGCAAAACCGCCTGTTTGCAGAAATCCTGCATATCGACGCCGTCGGGCAGATTGCACCAGATAAACAGGCCGCCCTCAATCGGGTTGTAGGTGATTTTTGGAGCGAGGTATTTGTCGAGCGCATCTGTTGCAATCGTTGACTTTTTCAGGTAAATCGCACGCATCTTTTCGAGATGCGCGGCAAAGTCATAGTTTGTAAGAAACTCACTGCAAACGAGCTGTGACCAAATGTTGGTGTGAACGTCCTCGCCCTGCTTACAGACAATCATCTTTTGCAGCAGCTGCTTCGGCGCAATCGAGTAGCCGACGCGCATACCGGGGGAGATCACCTTTGAAAACGTACCGGCATAAATCACGAGGCCGTCCTCGTCAAAGGATTTAATCGGAGCAATGTGCTCCCCGCGAAAACGTAAGTCGCCGTAAGGATTATCCTCCAAGATTAAAACGCTGTATTTTTTCGCCAAAGCATACAACTGCTTGCGCTTTTCCATGCTCATGGTAATTCCGGAGGGATTCTGGAAGTTCGGGATTGTGTAGATAAACCGCACACGCGTTTCTTCCTTTAATGCCTTTTCCAGTTCAGTCATGTTCATGCCGTCCTGCTCCATCGGGATACCGCGCAGATGTGCATTGTAGGAACGGAAGGTATTCAGCGAGCCAATAAAGCTTGGGGCTTCACAAATGACCGTATCGCCTTCGTTGCAAAGCGACTTGGCAGCTAAATCCATCACCTGCTGTGCGCCGCTTGTGATCAGGATATCGTCAAAGTCACGACCGACATTGTGCTTTTCTTTCATATATGCGGAGATTTGTGCACGCAAAGGTGTGTAGCCTTCGGTCACACTGTATTGCAATGCGTCAATTGGTCTCTGCTCAAAAATTCTCGCCGATATTTCAGAGATTTCTTTTATTGGGAAAGCCTCCGGCGCGGGATTTCCGGCGGAGAGCGAAATGACGCTCGGGTCGGCTGCGTACTTAAAAATCTCCCGGATTGCAGATGGCTTCAGTGTTAACACGCGGTCGGAAAATTTGTACTCCATATCGTCACCCTCTTAATTTTTGTTTACTTATTATTTTACCACAGATAGCAGCCTGTGACTATAAAAACCTCACAAATTAAAAAATACTTATAATTTGATATGAAACGCCAAAATATAACAGCGCGTTATGACAATACTGTTCATATACATATAGTATAATTATTTTTAGTAAATTATGGACAAGTTTCCAAATATTGTATGGCGGTGATTAGGAATGATAAAAACAAAGACGGCACGCGTCAGCTTTCCGATGGTCGCTTTGGCCCCAACAAAAGCTGTGGCAAGGCAACTCGTTTATTTTACCGTGGCAATGCTTTGCGCTCGCGGGCTTGTGTTCGGGAAGTACGCCCCATTCGGCGTAGCGGCGGTTGCGGCACTTCCGTATTCCGCGCTGTGGAGCGTTGTTTTAGGCAGTATTGCGGGGTATCTGCTGCCTTCGGCAGCGGTTGTGCCGGTGCATTACATCGCAGCGGCTTTGGCTGCTGCGGCAATCCGATGGACATTAAATGACCTAATAAAGCTGAGAATGCATCCCGGGTTCGCACCGGCCGCAGCCTTTCTGCCGGTGCTGGCAACCGGTATGGCAATTGTCTTTGTAAACGGCTCCAGTTCTGTGACCATTGCAATGTATGTGGCGGAAGCGTTGCTTGCGGGCGGCGTTGCATACTTCCTGGCACGGACAGCCGGATTTGTGGATTCAAAGAGGGACATCAGTGCAATGAGCTCACAGGAGCTTGCCTGTGCTGCGCTTTCGGCGGGCGTATTGCTGCTGTCACTTTCCAATCTGGCGGTGGGCCCTATTTCTTTGGGGCGGGTTATCGCAGTTATCGCGATTCTATTTGCAGCACGATACGGAGGGGTGTCCGGTGGCAGTGTCGCGGGTATTGCGGCGGGAATCGCGTTCAGTCTTTCCACCACCGGTGTCAGTTATCTTTCCGGCGCATATGCCCTTGGCGGAATGATGGCCGGCGTGTTTTCACCGGTCGGGCGCTTGGCTTCGGTCATCGCGTTTATTATTTCCAATGGTGTCGCGTCGCTTCAGGTCGGTAACCAGGAGGCGGTCACGAATGGACTGTATGAGGTTATGGCGGCTACGGTCGTTTATATGCTGCTGCCGCAGCGGCTCGGCAGTCCGCTCGCCGGTATTTTCTCACACAGCGAGGATACCTCACGTGCCGACGGACTCCGCCGCTCGGTCATTATGAAGCTCGACTACGCGGCAAAGGCACTCGGCAGCGTTTCAGAATCGGTTGAAGAGGTAGCTAAAAGACTTTACACCGCCTGTGCACCGGATATTAACGGCGTTTATAAGCGAACAATTGATGAGGTCTGCTGCAACTGTGGGTTGAAAATCTATTGCTGGGAACGCAATTACAATGATAGTATGAATTCCTTAAATGATTTGACGGACAAGCTGAGGAGCAAAGGGACAATTGACCGCAGTGATTTTAATACACAGTTTGCAACGCATTGCAGCAGGCTGAATCCCATGCTTGAGTCCATAAACAGCCACTATAATGAATTTATAATAAAGGACGCGGCGGAAAGCCGCGCACAGCAAGTCAGAAGCGTGGTAGCAAACCAGTTTACCACCACGAGTGATATGCTTGAGGATATGGCGAGTGAACTGGAACTTTACGAGCAGTTTGATTTTGCCGCCGCACAGCGCGTCACGGAGGTTTTACGCAACGCGGGGATTTTGCCGATTGAAGTGAGCTGCCGTACCGACCATTTTGACCATATGTCCATTGAAATTGTAACGGCGCCGATTGAAAGCGCACGCTTAAACAAAGCAGAGCTTACAAATGAGATTTCCCGTGTCTGTGACCGAATGTTCCAGCAGCCATGCATCAGTTCGGCAAAAGGGAAATTCCGGCTGCAGATGACCGAGCGGCCCCTTTACAGGGTTTTGAGCGGCTGCGCGCAGCACTCCTGTGGCAACGCACAGCTTTGCGGCGACAGCTATGAGTGCTTTGCGGACGGCAACGGCCGCCAGATCGCAATCATCAGTGATGGAATGGGAACGGGCGGCCGCGCCGCAGTAGATGGCGCAATGGCCAGCGGCATTCTTTCACGGCTGATAAAAGCGGGCATCGGCTTTGATGCAGCACTGAAAATTGTCAATTCCGCCCTGCTTGTCAAGTCGGGTGACGAATCGCTGGCGACAATTGATTTAGCCGCACTGGATTTATTCAGTGGAAACGTTGAGTTTATGAAGGCCGGTGCGCCGATCAGCGTACTGAGAAAATCCGGAAGAGCCGTCGTCATTGACGCGCCAAGTCTGCCAATTGGAATTCTGAACGATATCAACTTTACCAAATCTTCTGACAGCCTAAATGACGGAGATCTGCTGATTCTGCTTTCCGACGGCGCGCTTGCTGCCGGCGACGAATGGCTTTGCGATACAGTGGAGGAGTGGTGCGGTCAGGTGCCGCAGGAGCTTGCGGAAGAAATCGTGACGCAGGCGATTGCGCGCCGAGGCGACGGTCACGACGACGACATCACGGCGCTGGTAATAAGAATTTCTAATGGCGATTAAAAAAGTGTATAAAAAACCGGATGGCCGCGTTGAGCGTATCCATCCGGTTTTTATCATTTAAACAATACCAAAAAGCGTTTCTGCGTTATGCTTTGTTGCTTTTAATATTTCTTCAATGGTTATACCGCGAATTTCCGCGACTTTGGCTGCGGTATAGGCAATTAAAGTAGAATCATTTCGCTTGCCGCGAAATGGCACCGGGGTCATATATGGGCAGTCTGTTTCCATCAGCATGCGCTCCAGTGGAATGGAGGCGGCAACCTCTACTGGTACACGTGCGTTTTTAAACGTGACCGCACCGCCAAGCCCAATGTACATACCGAGCCGAATTACTTCTTTTGCCATCTCGGGGCTGCCGGAAAAGCAGTGGAGCACACCGGCGGGCTTTAATTTTCGCAGCAGTTCCATTGTGTCACCGTGGGCGTCACGGTCATGCACGACAACGGGAAGATTGTGCTTTTGCGCAAGCACAATCTGGCTTTCCAGTATTGCTTTCTGTACATCCCTCGGTGCGTTTTCTTCAAAGTGATAATCCAGTCCGATTTCCCCGACCGCAACCACTTTATTCTTTATAATCAGCGCTTCAAGTTGTTCCAAATAATCCTGCGGCGCGTCCTTGGCACATTCGGGATGAACGCCTACAGCGGCATACAGGTACGGATACTTTGCCGCTAACGCGATGGAGGCGGCGGAAGAACCCAAATCAGCGCCGCAGTTCACCACATTGCAAATACCGTGCTGTGGTAACTCGGTTAAAAGCAAATCACGGTCCTCATCAAAAGCGGCGTCATCATAGTGCGCGTGGGAGTCAAATATATTGTTCAGTGTGTCCATATCAGCGAATTTTGCTGCCGGCCGGAATACCGTCAACAAAAATGACCTTTACTTCATCTTCGCCCGCGTCAGCCGCCAGAATCATACCCTGACTTTCTACGCCGCACAGCATTGCGGGTTTCAGGTTGGCAACCAAAATGATGCTGTGACCGATTAAATCTTCAGGCTTGTACCATTTTGCAATGCCGGAGGCGACGGTTCTTTCGCCCACGCCGTCATCAATAGTCAGCTTAAGTAGCTTCTTTGCCTTCTTAATTGGCTCGCAAGCAATAACCTTACCCGCACGGAGCTCAACTTTTCCGAAGTCATCTATGCCAATCTGAGCGATTCCCTCAATCTTTTTATCCTCCGGTTTTTCCTGCTTTTCAGCGGCCGGGTTCGGAATTAATGCATTCAATTCTTCAATTTCTTTTTCTACATCAATGCGCGGGTACAGGGTTTCACCCTTTGTGATGATTGCGTCGTCAGGTAAAATGCCCCATTTGGCGGCGGAGTCATAAGTTAGCGCGTCGGCTTTTAAGCCCAGCTGCGCTTGAATTTTCGGTGCGGTTTCCGGGATAAACGGAGTGATGAGGACGGAGACGATGCGAAGGCTTTCACACAGGTTGTAAATGACTGCGGCGAGCCGCGCACGCTTGGTTTCATCTTTGCCGAGCGCCCATGGAGTGGTTTCATCAATATATTTATTGGTACGGGCAATGAGCTTCCAAATTTCGGTCAGCGCATTGCTGAACTGGTAAGCGGAAATGGCGTCGTCGCACTTCTTGCGAAGTTCCAGCGCCATCGCAATCAATTGGTCATCGATCGGGTCGCTTTCACGCTCAGCGGGAATCCGACCTCCAAAGTATTTTTCCGCCATTGCGGTGGTACGGGACAGAAGATTGCCCAAGTCATTTGCAAGGTCGGAATTGATTCGGCTGATCAGCGCTTCATTTGTGAATACGCCATCCGCGCCAAACGGAATTTCGCGCAGGAGGAAGTAACGGATTGCATCCACACCGTAGCGGTCACACAGAATAACGGGGTCAACCACGTTGCCCTTTGATTTACTCATCTTACTGCCGTCGCCGAACAGAAGCCAGCCGTGGCCGTAAACCTGCTTTGGCAGCGGTAAGTCGAGCGCCATCAGCATGGCCGGCCAAATAATGGTGTGGAAGCGCACAATTTCTTTGCCGACAAAATGCACGTCTGCCGGCCAGTATTTTTGATAGGCGGAATCATCATCCGAACCGTAGCCTAAGGCGGTGATATAGTTTGTCAGTGCATCAAGCCAGACATAAACGACATGCTTCGGATCAAAATCAACCGGAATACCCCAGGTGAAGCTTGTACGCGAAACACACAAGTCCTCAAGCCCTTGTTTAATGAAGTTAATCATTTCGTTTTTGCGGCTTTCCGGTTGAATAAAGTTTGGCTGATCTTCATACAGCTTTAACAGTCTGTCCGCGTATTTGGACATACGGAAGAAGTAGGCTTCTTCGTTCGCTTTTTTGACTTCGCGCCCGCAGTCAGGGCACTTCCCGTCCTTCAGCTGTGTTTCGGTCCAGAAGGATTCACAAGGGGTGCAGTACCAGCCCTCATATTGACCCTTGTATATTTCACCCTTGTCGAAAAGGGTCTTAAAAATCTTTTGTACGGCTTTTACGTGGTAGTCGTCCGTCGTGCGGATAAAACGGTCGTTGGAAATATTCAAAAGCTTCCATAAATCCTGAAAGCCTGCGACGATTTTATCGACATATTCCTTGGGGGTAACACCCTCTTTTTCTGCATTTATCTCAATCTTCTGGCCGTGCTCATCGGTTCCGGTCAAGAACATGACATCGTACCCCTGCATGCGTTTGTAGCGCGCAATTGCGTCACATGCAACAGAAGTGTAGCTGTGACCGATGTGTGGCTTACCAGAAGGGTAGTAAATTGGCGTCGTAATGTAAAAAGTTTTTTTGTCCATGTTTTTACCTCCAAGAGAATCGAATTCCCGCATTTGTGATTAATTTTATTATTATACCATTTTTTTCATAAATAGTGAATAGAAAATGCAAAATGATGGTCATATGTATATTGAGAAGCCGCAATTGTATCGCTGTGAAAAGAGAAACCGCCTCCAAGGCCGGCTGGCCATGGAAGCGGCAGATGTGATAGAATTAGTTTCCGGCTGAAACGCTTGTGGCGTTTTCACCGTAGAGGAAAGTTCTCAAAAGCTGGCTGTTTTTTGTCAAATCAGGGTCTAACACATCGCCAACTCCCTTAATTTTCCTATCTTTATAGGTGTTCGGGTTTGGTACATACATAGTTTTCATGGGATATTTGGAAGCTGACCCCGCAATGGAGGCCAAATAGACCAAGTCTGCGTCACTTAAATTTGTTTTTACAAGATGCAGGTTGTCGTACATCATTTTATTAATTTCCAGCGGATTCATCGTCTTAAACTTTTGAATCATCAGCTCCATTACTTCACGCTGGCGGCCGGTTCGGCCAAAGTCGCTGTCTGTTTCCCTAATACGGGCGTAATACAAGGCCAGCCTGCCGTTCAAATGGTTCACACCGGGCTTGAGGTTGCTGCCCATATTGCGGTTTTCCGCGTCGCAAAGCTTTTTGTCCATCTGAATATCCAGCCCGCCCATTTTATCAATGATGGCAGAAAAACTTTCAAAATCCACGGAAACATATTTATCAATATTGACTCTGAAATTATTTTCAAGCGTCTGCATGGTAAGCCCCGCGCCGCCTTTTGAGTAGGCTGCATTCAGCTTTTGTTTTTTCATCGTAGGAATTTCAACATAAAGGTCACGCAGGAACGAAACCAGCTTAATCGTCTTTGCAGTGTTATCGATTGAAAGCAGCATGGTCGTGTCACTGCGGCTGCTGTTGCCGTCATCACCCTTGTCTGTGCCAATCAGAAGGATGTTGGTAACTTTGCTGTCCGAAATAACGCCCCATGTGGGTGCTGCGGACGGCTGTTCCACGTAACTTGCGGTATTGGTGCTATCAGAGCGATCCAATCGCGACATCATAATCATGGCGTAGGCGCCTATTCCCAGTGCAATAATAAGTACAAGCGATAAAATGGTAAAGAAAACCTTCTTTGCGCCACCTTTTTTTCGATTGTTTCTTTTCTTGCCGCGGCGTCCGCCGCCCGTATATCGCGAATCGTCTGCATAATGCGACCCGCCGTTGCTGTAAATATCGCGGTCAACATAGTTGTACCGGTCAACATCGTCGGGATAGTTTTTTCTAACAGCGCGTTTGTCGGGATTCGAGGGTGTGCGGTTTGGACGATAATTATTATTTCTTTGATCCATTCAGTTGCACCTCAAAATTCGTACTCTACATATAAAACATTACTATTCTATTGCAAAATAGCGGAGATGTCAATCGTTATGTAAACTAAAGTGAAGTAAAAACAATGCATAATTGATATTTTAACACCTCAAGCATCTTGTTTATCATCATGTGATAAATTTGTGATTAGCTTATTGATATAATAATGCTTTGCAACCTCAGGAGTTTCAAAGCATAATGTTTTTTGGAAGATATACGAAAGACTTGCACTCCAATCCTCAGCAGAAAACAGGTCTTCTGCTAATTCCATGACAGTTGGCAGAATGGTTGCACTGTTTGACGACAGGCGAAGGTCTGAAATGTAAAGGTTACAGTTTTTTGCAAGATAATCAACCATTGTTTCACTCATTCTCACACATCCTTTAAGCATAAAATTATAGTCAAGTAGTAAATATTGGAAGTTCTTATAATTACATTATAGTAACAAATCGTTACTAAGTCAACGAATTATAGATAAAATTGACAATTTATGTAACTATTTGTTACATAAATTGCGCGTTATCTTATTAAACTGTATAATTTTGGAAGGGAGATGATGAGGTGGTCGCTCAGAAACTGAAGGAACTTAGAACAGGGCATAAGCTCACGCAAAATGATATTGCCGCCCTTTTAAATATTTCCCGTGAGGCATATTCCATGTATGAAAACGAGAAAAGACAGCTAAATTATGAAGCACTTTGCGTTATCGCAAATTACTACGGTGTGAGCCTCGACTATTTGTTTGGACGGATAGATACGCCGGAACTGCCTTCTGCACTGAGCAAGGACGAAGCTGCACTTCTGTCCCAATATCGTGAATTAGATGTGCGCGGGCAGGAAAATATTCTTGACATGACAAGGCTGGAGTACAAGAGGGAAACAAGAGAAAAAAAAATTACCGGGTCGGCAGTGTGATTTACCCCGCTTCATTTCGCAAAACATGAACCGGCACAGAAGAAATATTTGCGTATTGCAGGAACACACGCTGCGTTCGGAACAGCTCTGCATTCAAAATGATTTTTTTAAATTCATATGTTGTACATTGTTTTTATCAAACAACGTTGGTATAATATAAGAATATAATTTTTAGGCTTATCAGGAGGATATACCGATGCAAAATCGTAAAAAAGAAAAACATCATACTGATGCCCGTACAATTATTGTACGTATTGTGGCCATTACTTGTGCAGTGCTGATTGCCGGTTCCGCACTTTTGGCAGCATTCCTTTGAGAAACTGCGCACATTCGGGCTATGCAGCATAATGGTTCGGTTACCCGCTGAACGATTTATTGCATGTAAAATTAAATAAATCCAACAAATAGCCGCCTTGCAGTTTAAAACGCTGCAAGGCGGCTGTTATTGTAATTATTCTTTTCCGGCCTGAATAAAGTCTACACCTGCGCCGTAAGGCTGAAATACAACACCGCTAACACCTTTGGCGGTGGCAAAGTAATTTTTTTGGTAATACAGGGGATAGAATATGCCCTGTTCATTCAAATATTTTTCTGCGGCTGTAAATGTTGCTGTCGCCTCGCTTCCGCCCTTTTTCTCTGCGGCTGTCAGCATTGCGTCAAAGGCCGCGTCTTTTAATATGGCAGGGTTTTTCTGCGCACCGGTTTTAAACTGTGATAAAACAGCCAACGGGCCGTCGCTAAGAGGCTGAACGGAAGAAATCGCAACTTCAAAGTTACCCGACTTGATGCGCGCGGCCAGAGCATCGTTGCTAAGCGGTTCCATGTTAAAATAGTAATTGAATTGAGTGTTCCAAGTGGCAATCATTTCATTGAGCATTAGCTTAACGTTGGGGTCATCGGGGCAAATGACACTGATGCTGGGCAGTTTTGGCAAAGAGAGTTGGGCTAAGCCGGTGGTAAGCAGTGCGGCGGCATTCTTATCCTGCTTCAAGTAAAAAGGACCGCTGCTTGCGAGTGCACGGTAGCTTTTGCCCATCCATGTCGTGGAAGGGGGAATAATATTCTCTGCCACACTCATGTTCTTTGGCAAATGTTTTATCACTGCCGCACGGTTAAACGCCTGAATAAATGCCTTGCGTATATTCGTGTTTTTCATAACATTGGACTGTGTGTTAAAACAAAGGCCCCAGGTTGTGTCTTCAAATGAAGAAATGGTGCAGCCCGCGGCGGTTGCGGCAGGCACCTTATCGATAGGCATCGCAATCGCATCCGCTGCTCCGGTAGTCAGCGCGGTGACCGGGTCTGGGAGATCTGTTGCTGTGCTGATAATGCTGAATTTCACATTTGACGGAAGCGGTTTTTTATTGCCGGAATAGGTAGAGGAACGTACCAAATTAAGATATTTTCCATGTTCCCAGCCGTATTTCCCATCAATTTCAAAAGGTCCGTTGCTGGACAAATATTTGCGCTCCAATCCGTAGCGGCCGGAGGCACTTTCAAAAAATTTCTGGTTGCAGGGCATAAATACAGAAGAAGCTGTGAGAACCGGAAAATCCGGGTAGGAGTAGTTGAGCTGTACGATTAATGTATGCGCGTCTTTTGCGGTCACGCCGAGTTGGTCGGCCGGAAGTGCTCCGGAATTTACTTCTTTGGCGTTTTTAATGCAGAACATTTGGGAACAGGTCGTTGAGCCGGTTTGGGGGGAAAGTGCCCGCCGAAAGGCAAAAACAAAGTCGTCGGCAGTGACGGGTGTTTTATCATTTCCTGAATTCGCCCATTTGGCGTTGCTGCGAAGCGTGAAGGTAAACACGGTACTGTCCGCGTTGCTTTCCCATTTTTCGGCCACGCCAGGGTAAGCCTGATGCTTTGCGTCAAGGCGCGCAAGACCTTCGTACAGCGCCTCAATGGCAACAATTGCGGAACTGTCCGAGGCAATCTGCGGGTCAAGCGTCTTGGGTTCGTCGGTCAGAATATAATTCATTTTTTTATTGGCATTTTTGGGTTCTTTTTTGCTGCATGCGGCTAAGGAAAATAATATGGTAAGGCAGAGGAAAACTGCCGTCATTCTTTTTAGATACAGTTAGATCACCCCTCAATTTTTGGGATAAGGCTATTTTAACATTTTTTATCCCTCAATGCAACGAGGTTAACATAATTGTTATATTTAACTTTAGCACGAGTTTGAATTTTATGCAGCACAATATTTCTGTTTGCAACAGTGCATATTCCACAAAATTAAATATTCACAAATTATATCTTTATTATTTATATCAATAATGTTATAATAATAAAACAAAATATGTTAAAAGGGGGCATTTATTATGTCAAACAAGAACGCGAAATTTTATATCTGTAAGCATTGCGGGAACTTTGTCGGGATGATTTTTAACAGTGGTGTTTCCATGATCTGCTGTGGGGAACCGATGACAGAGCTAATACCGAACACAGTGGAGGCGGCACACGAAAAACATCTGCCGGTGATCAGTATTTCCGGAAACACAGTTACCGTGAAAGTTGGCAGTGTGCCTCATCCGATGCTGGAAGAACACTACATCGAGTGGATTTATCTCGAGACCAAAAACGGCGGCCAGCGCAGAATCTTAAAGCCAGGGGATAAGCCGGAAGCGGTCTTTGTCCTTGAGGATGACGAAGCGGTCGCGGCCTATGCGTATTGCAACCTCCATGGTCTATGGGAAACGAAGGTTGGGTAATTCGGTTATCTAAAATATTGGCGTACATCATTTTAGTGGTGAAACATAGCAAGAGCCTGCAATTGGTGTTATTGACACGAATTGCAGGCTCTTTTTACGTTATGTTTATGGGCTTTTTGAGAAATCAGTTTGCTGATTTGCAAAATTTATTTAATAATGCTGGAACCGCTCATCTCTGCCGGCTGGGGTAAGCCCAAAAGCTTGAGCATAGTCGGCGCGATGTCAGCCAGCTTGCCTCCCGTGCGGAGCTTGCAGGGGTGGCCAATGACGCAGAATGGAACAGGGTTGGTCGTGTGCGCTGTAAACGGAGAACCGTCCTCTTCATACATCTTGTCGGCATTGCCGTGGTCAGCCGTAATCAATGCAATCCCGCCCATTTGGGCAATCGCGTCGGTCACTCTGCCCACACATTTGTCAACCGCTTCCACAGCCGCTTTTGCTGCCGTAAAGACACCCGTGTGTCCGACCATATCGCAGTTTGCAAAATTTAAAATAATGACATCGTATTTGCCGCTCTTAATACGGTCTACCAACGCGTCTGTTACTTCATTTGCGCTCATTTCCGGCTTTAGGTCGTAAGTAGCGACTTTAGGCGACTGAATCAGAACTCTGTCTTCGTTTGGGTACTGTTTTTCCACGCCGCCGTTAAAGAAGAAGGTCACATGGGCGTATTTCTCGGTTTCTGCAATACGAAGCTGTGTTAAGCCCTTGTCGGAAATGTATTCTCCAAAGGTGTTTTTCAGTGACTGGGGCTTAAATGCCACCAGTACGTTCGGCATTGTGGCATCATATTGCGTCATGCACACATAGGTGAGAGGGAAGAACCCTTTTTTGCGTTCAAAGCCGTTAAACTCCGGATCAACAAAGGTACGCGTGATTTCACGTGCTCTGTCGGGGCGGAAGTTAAAGAAAATAACGGAATCGTCCGCTTTGATTTCTGCATTCTTTGCGCAGACGGTCGGCAGCACAAATTCATCGGTTACTTCATTTTTATAAGATTCCTCAACAGCCTTGACTGGGTCGTCACACTGAACGCCCTCGCCGTAAACCATTGCCGCATAGGCTTTTCCAACACGCTCCCAGCGGTTGTCACGGTCCATTGCGTAGTAGCGTCCCATGACGGTGGCGATTTCACCCACACCGATTTGCTTGAGCTTTTGCGCGCAGTCTGCAACAAAATCCTTGCCGGACGACGGCGGAACATCACGGCCGTCGAGCAGCGCGTGAACATAAACTTTTTTGCAGCCGCGTTTTTTTGCAAGCTCCACCAAAGCATACAGGTGAGTGTTGTGGCTGTGAACACCGCCGTCGGAAAGCAGACCAATTAAATGGAGGGCGCTTCCCTTTGCCACCGCGTTATCAGCAGCGGCAAGAAAAGCGGAATTTTCAAAAAAGTCGCCGTCAAGAACTGACTTTGTAATTCTGGTTAATTCCTGATAAACAATACGGCCAGCGCCAATGTTAGTGTGACCAACCTCGGAGTTGCCCATTTGACCATCCGGCAGGCCGACATCAAGACCGGATGCGCCAATTTCTGTGATTGGATTGTTTGCAAAAAGACGGTCAATATTCGGTTTGTTGGCGGCTTTGATTGCGTTTCCGCTTTCCCCGCCAATGCCAAAACCGTCCAATATCATGAGTATTAATGGATTTTTCATAAGATAAACTCCTGTCAAGGCTAAATTATAATGCAAATAAGCTGGAAATCTGCCTCTTATCTGTTTGCTGCTTTTACGATTTCGGCAAAATCCGCCGGCTTTAAGGAAGCGCCGCCGATTAAACCGCCGTCAACGTCAGGCTGGTCAAGCAGTTCGTTTGCGTTTTTGGCATTCATGGAGCCGCCGTACTGAACGGTCATTGCGTCCGCTGCTGCGGCGCTGTACAGTTCTTTGATGGTTGAACGGATCACTGCGCAAACTTCGTTTGCCTGTGCAGAGGTTGCAGTTTTGCCGGTGCCGATTGCCCAAACAGGCTCGTATGCAAGGATAATCTTCTTAAGCTCTTCTTCAGATACGCCGCCGAGGGCGATTTTAGTCTGCATGGCAACGAGTTCGGCTGTAATGCCCTGCTCGCGCTGCTCAAGATATTCGCCAACGCAAAGAATAACGGTCAGACCGTTGTCCAAAGCCGCACGTACGCGCTTGTTGACAGTAATGTCTGTTTCACCGAAATACGTTCTGCGCTCGCTGTGGCCGATAATGACGTACTGAACGCCGATGGCGGAAAGCATGTCCGCTGAAATCTCTCCGGTAAACGCGCCGCTCTTTTCCCAATGGCAATTCTCAGCGCCAACGCCGATGTTTGTGCCCTTTGTGGCTTCAAGTGCCGCAGCAAGATCAATGTAAGGAACGCAGACTACAACGCCGCAGTCAGCATCTTTTACCAGAGGCTTAATGCCTTCAATTAATTCTTTTGCCTCGGCAGGAGTTTTGTTCATTTTCCAGTTACCGGCGATGACTGCTTTTCTCAGTTTTTTGTTCATGATGATATCTCCTTCAAATAAATGTTTAATATACTTCAAATGCGGCAGACCGGCTGCCGCATTTGCTTACTTGCAAGCTTCGGCTTGCTTATTTATCGTTCAGGCACGCGATACCCGGCAGCTCAAGACCCTCAAGGAATTCAAGAGAAGCGCCGCCGCCCGTGGAGATGTGGGTCATTTTTTCAGCAAAACCAAGTTTTTCAACAGCTGCCGCGGAATCGCCGCCGCCGATGATTGAAATTGCACCGCTGTTGGCGACTGCTTTGGCAACGGCAATCGTGCCGGCTGCAAAGTTGTCCCACTCGGAAACGCCCATAGGCCCGTTCCAAACAACTGTGCCTGCGCCATGAACCGCATCGGAAAACAGAGCTGCAGTTTTAGGTCCGATATCAAGACCCATCCAGCCGTCCGGAATTTGGTCTGAATCAACAAGCTTGTGTTCGGCATCGGGTTTGTATTCGGTAGCAACGATATTATCTACCGGAATCAAGAACTTAACGCCCTTTTCCTTTGCTTTTGCCATCATGTCCTTAGCAAGCTCTACCTTGTCGCCTTCGCAGATGGATGTGCCGATGGAATATCCAAGTGCATTCATGAAGGTGTAGGCCATGCCGCCGCCAATGACAAGCGTGTCAACCTTCTCAAGCAGATTTTCAATTACGCCGATTTTATCGGAAACCTTTGCGCCGCCCAAAATAGCGACGAACGGACGCTTCGGATTGCTGAGCGCGCCGCCCATAATGGTGATTTCCTTCTGAATCAGGTAACCGCATACAGCAGGAAGATATGCCGCGACACCCGCTGTGGAAGCGTGGGCTCTGTGCGCTGTGCCAAACGCGTCATTTACATATATTTCAGCCAAAGAGGCTAATTCTTTTGCGAACGCAGGGTCGTTCTTTTCTTCTTCTTTGTGGAAGCGGACATTTTCAATCAGTTCCACTTCACCGTCTTTTAAGGAAGCGGCAATACTTTTTGCACTGTCACCGATGACGTCTGTTGCCATTTTAACTTCTTGACCAAGCACCTTTGAAAGGTATTTTGCGACAGGAGCAAGGGAATACTTCATGTTGAACTCGCCCTTCGGACGGCCAAGATGTGAGCAGAGAATCACTTTTGCATGATGGTTAATCAGATACTTGATTGTTTTCAGTGCTTCGTCGATACGTTTTGGATCGGTAATGTTGCCCTCAGCGTCAAACGGTACGTTAAAATCGCAGCGTACCAAAACCTTTTTGCCTGCAACGTCAATATCTTCCACGGTCTTCTTGTTTAGATAATTCATGGTTAGCACTCCTTTATATTATGAAATTAAGAATATACGATTTACCTCAAATAGTATACAATAAAATGTAAATAATTTCAAGCAGATTGGCCTTCAAAACGGGAATTTGAAGTAAGTTTGTTAAAAAATAATCACCATTTGTATTCCCTTAATTGCCCTTTGCACAGGAGCGCAGGATATCCCCATTGGCGCAGAACCTCGTAAACTCCGATTGCAACGGAATTTGACAGATTCAGGCTGCGCGCCGCGTCGTCATTAATCATTGGAATCCGCACGCAGCGTTCGGGATTGTCATACAGCAGCTTTTCCGGAAGGCCGGCGGTTTCTTTCCCAAAGAAGAGGTAGCAATTATCAGGATATTCGATTTCGGAATGGATATGCTGCGCTTTCGTTGAAAAAAAGTAAAATTCACCCGTATTGCGGCTGAAAAAATCGGAAAGGCTATCGTAATAGGTGATGTCGAGCAAATGCCAGTAATCCAACCCGGCACGCTTTAACTTTTTATCATCGATTTGAAAGCCCATCGGCCCTATCAGGTGAAGTTTCGCACCTGTAGCGGCGCAGGTGCGCGCAATGTTTCCCGTATTCTGCGGAATTTCGGGTTCGACCATTACAATGTTCAGTGTTGGCATAGTGTACTCCTTTATTCAATATAATTTTGCCATAATTTTTCAAAAATAATCAGCGTGAAAGGGGGGAAGATATTGAAAGGCCTTTGTTTTATCAATTCAGTATGGAGGGGTTATTTCATGTATAAGCAAACGATGGGCTTTGTAAAAGGAATAGGAACGGGGATGGTTGCCGGCATCGCTGTTGCTTCAATCGGCAACAGAATGATGAAGGACAACAAGCACCTAAAGCGCAACGCCAACAAGGCAATGCACGCAGTAGGCAGCCTGCTCGACACCGTCGAAGTTATGTTCAGATAGCAAATGATCAAAAATATCGGCGGGGAATACCCCGCCGACAGTTGTTTGTACCGCTTTCAGCCGCTGGAAATAACGTTGTACATACCGAACATCGGAATGACGATTGAGATCACAACCGTACCGACAACGACCGCAATAATAACGGTCATAGCCGGTTCCATTGCGCTTGTCAGTCGTTTTGTTGTTTCATCTGTCTGCTGTTCGTACAGGGTTGCCATTTTTTCCATCGTTTCAAACAGCATGCCGGATTCTTCGCCAACCTTAATCATGGACACAAGCAGCGCGTCAAAAACCGGAAATCTGGCCATTGAAGCGTTGATAGATGAGCCAACCTTTACTTCGCCGATAATCTGCGTCAGCTTATCCTTCATAAATCGGTTCGGAATGACATCACGTGAAATTTCAAGCGCTTTTACAATGTCCACGCCCGCTTCCACAAGAGAGGACATAATACGGCAGAAGCGCGCAATGTAGGATTGTTTCAGCAGCGTGCCCACGCCCGGGATCAAAAGCAAAAACCTGTCCACAGCCAGTGCGAAGGGATAATACTTTTTTCGGAGTATTACAAATGTAAAAATGATGAGGAATACGCCGAGCACAATCAAATACCATTTGGTCGTAATGAAAGAAGAAACCGACATCACAAATATTGTGATTGCGGGAAGCTTAGCGTCAAACTCCTTAAAAATACTCACAAAGTTTGGCAGAACAAACGCGTTCATCACAATCATCAGAAAAACAGTAAGAATCAATAGGAAAATCGGGTAGCCGGTCGCGCCTTTCAGCTTTGCGGTAAGCTGGATTTCCTTGTCGAGAATCTTTGCGCAGCGCTCAAACGCAGTATCAAGACGGCCGTTGGCCTCCCCGGACTGCACAATGTTGACGATGATTTCCGGAAACGCTTTAAATTTTGTCATCGAATCGGAAATCGGAATACCAGTGTATAAATCGTCATTCATCTCATTTAAAATTTGCTTTACCTTTTTATCCTTCTCACTGTCAATTAAAACACCCATTGCCATCGAAAGGGAGACGCCGGCTTTGATCATAATTCCCATCTGATTCATAATGGTAAGTAATTTCTTTTTTTGAATCTTTGCTTTATGAATATCCGAGCCGGTCAGTTCCATTTCCCAAATGGATTTTGGTGCGGCACCCTTTTCAGCTTCGTTCGTCAGTGAAAGCGCGGTCAGCCCCTCTTCCTGCAAATGAGCAATCGCGTCCGCTTTGTTTTCGGCGTTGATAAAGCCATGGGATTTTTTATTTTTGTAATTGACTGCCGTGTAATGATAATGCAATAAAATCCCTTCTTCCGAGGTTTGTCGCAGTTTATTATGAATTGTGCGCGTTGAAGTCAAGGCTGTACTCGCTGGCAACATCCTTCGTAATGGCACCCCGAAGCAGAAGCTCGTCAATGCTCTTGCCGAGCGTTGTCATACCCTGATTCACACCGGTTTGAATGGCCTGACCGATGTTGGCAGTTCGGCCCTCGCGAATCAGGTTGCTGATTGCGGAGTTGACAAACATCATCTCAAATGCGGCAATGCGCCCCTTGCCGTCGGCTGTCGGCAGCAGCCGCTGCGAAATTACACTTTTCAGCGCAAGGGAAAGCTGAGTTTTGATTTGCTGCTGCTGCTGCGGAGGAAATACATCAATTAACCGGTCAATCGTTTTGGAAGCGCCGATTGTGTGCAGTGTGGAAAGCACCAGATGCCCGGTTTCCGCCGCGGTGATTGCAATCGAAATTGATTCAAGGTCGCGCATCTCGCCCACGAGGATAATATCCGGGTCCTCACGCAGAGCGGCCTTTAGAGCCCTTGCGTAAGAAGCGCTGTCTGCCCCGACTTCCCTCTGGTTGATAATGCAGTTCTTAGGGGTATGAAGATATTCAATCGGGTCTTCAATCGTAATAATGTGGCTGCTGCGCGTTTTATTGTACTCGTTGATAATCGCGGCCAAAGTGGTTGATTTACCGCTTCCGGTTGGGCCGGTGACCAGCACAAGGCCGTCCCTCAGTTCCAGCACGCGGTCGATTGACCGGGGCAGATGCAGCTCCGAAATCTCCGGAGTTGCGGCGTTGATAACCCGCAGCACCAATGTAACGCCGCGGTTCTGTTTAAATGCGTTTACGCGAAACCGGCCGCATTCGGCAATTTCAGCCGAAGCGTCAATGTCGCCCGCAGCGCGGAACTCCTCGTACTTTTCGGGGGTGAGGCATTGGCTGATCATATGATCTACTTCTCCGGCGGTAAGGGGGAACGTGTCCACAAACCGCACCGTACCGTTTATGCGGTAGGCCGGCCTGTTGCCTGTTGCAAGATGAATATCGGAAGCGTGAAAGGCAACGCCGTTTTTAACAATCTGAAAAAAATCCATAGCCCTTTACCTCACATTTTTAGGGAATAGATTTCAAGCATTTCCTGAATGGAAGTTCTGCCGTCAATGACTATTCTCTTTATATTATCGTCAAGAGTCGTCATGCCCTCTTTGATTGCAATTTCGCGGATCTCGTCCATGCTTTGGCCGTGGTTAATGCAGGATTTTATCGCGGAGGAAACAGGCATGATTTCGTGAATTGCCGTTCTTCCCTTGTAACCCTTGCCGCCGCAATAGCTGCATCCCTTTGCGCGGTAAAGCGGAAGACGTGTGCCTTTTTCAAGTCCCAGAACCGCAAGGTCTTCTTCAGTCGCCCAGTACTCCTGCTTGCAGTGGGGGCAAAGCGTGCGCACAAGACGCTGCGCGACGACACCGAGCATGGAGGACGAAACCATGTACGGTTCAACTCCCATATCCACAAGCCGCACGATGGAGCTTGCCGCGTCATAGGTGTGCAGGGTGGAGAGCACAAGATGGCCGGTGATGGCAACGCTGCTGGCGATTTCGGCGGTTTCCGTGTCGCGGATTTCACCGATCATCACAACGTCGGGGTCCTGCCTTAAAATGGAACGAAGCACCGAGGAGAAGGTCAGCCCTGCCTTTGTATTGACATCGACCTGTGTGATGTTTGGAATGATCATTTCGACCGGGTTTTCCACCGTGACAATATTGATGTCATCGCGCATAATTTCTTTTAGCGCGGTATAAAGCGTAGTGGACTTTCCGCTTCCGGTCGGACCGACCAGAAGAATGATACCATGGTTATTTTTAAGCATTTCGTTGAATTTAGTCAGATTTTCCGGCAAGAATCCAATTTCTTCCTTCACAAGAGCAAAACTGAGCGCGGTGGTGATACGAATGACCACTTTTTCACCGTAAACACAGGGGAGAACGGAAATTCGCATATCGATTCCCTTGCCGCCTATGCTGTAACTGATACGGCCATCCTGCGGAATTCGCTTTTCGGCGATGTTCATACCGCCGATAAATTTAATCCGGGAAACGACTGACGGAATCAACTCGGCGCTTGTCTCCATGTAAAGGCTCAAACGGCCGTCCACACGGAAGCGGATGCGCATCGATTTTTCCTGCGGTTCAATATGAATATCGCTCGCCTTTAAAAGGACTGCCTGTTCAATCATATTATTGACAAAGCGGATAATCGGCTGGTCCGTCCCTTGCGCCGATTCGTACAGCTCCGACTGTGCATCCTGCTGGGCGGCGGAAAGTTCCATCGCGGCGGCGAAAGCTTTTTGGGTGGTGTATAATTCACGAATTTTTGTTTCCAGTTTATCATGCTCCGCAATGACCGGATTTATCTTTAACTTTGTGTAGGTGCCAATGTCGTTGATCGCGTTGTAATCCAGCGGGTCAGCGACCGCGACCGTCAGAATAATGCCATCCCTTTTAATCGGAACAATTAAATTGGAACGGGCAAGTTCCTCGGGAACAATAGCCGACAGCGCTGGGTCCACACTGATGGAGGACAGGTCGAGATACGGAATGGACAGCTGCTGTTCCAACGACCGGATAATCTGCATTTCCGAAAGGAACTGGTCTTCAATCAGAATCCTGCCAAGACGGGTGTTGGTTCCTTTTTGGCGAATCAAAGCCTGTTGGAGTTGTTCCTCGGTCAGCACGCCCGAATTAATTAAAATCTGTCCAAGCTTTAAATTGGTAATTTTCATCGCAAACTCCTTTAAAAACTGAGCAAAGACATGTACCAGCTGCAAAAGCCGTTGATCTGCCGATTAAACGCCAAAAACAGCAACAGCCCCAAACACAGGTACGGTCCAAGCGGAAGATAGACCTCTTTGGAAATCCGTTTGCGCAATAAAAGATAAATAATATGAAAAAACGCTAAAAAAATAGTGAGTAAAAATACAATCAATATTTGAGGAAAGCCGGTCAAAATCCCAATTGCGCCGAAGAGCTTCACATCCCCGAAACCGATGGCTTCCTTTTTGTAGAGGAGCTTGCCGAAAAGCCCGAGCGCCAGCATCAATCCGGCGCCGGCGGCCGCACCGTACAGCGGGGAAAGCCAGTCAGGGCTGAAAAGATGTTGTTTGCTTAAAAGATCGTAACCGGTCACCGCCGTCGCGGTCAGCAGCAAAACGAGTGTGAATTGATCGGGAATTATAGAATACCGGTAATCGGCAAAGCTGATCAGCAAGAGAATGACCGCCGCAAAGCTGCATGCGAAAAAATAAAAACTGCAACCGTACTGGTAGTACAGCCCAATGAACGCCGCCGCCAGAACAAGTGTTATCACAATACCGTGCGGCCGAAAGAAAAGTCTTTTTCCATACAATTCCGCGCCCGGTTGCTCGTTGTAATCGCAGAGCCATTTGGCAGGCAGCGCATTGAACAGCGCAACAATAAGCTTTGATGCCGCGAAAGCGCAAACAACACAGCCAAAACATGCAATTGCATCATAGATATTCGCGGTCATTGGCATACGGCTCAATAGCATTGTTTTGCACCCTCCGGTCAGAAATAATACAGTGTCATCGTTAAATTTCCGGTTAGCTTGTCCGATGAGCGAGTCATATTTACAGTATTTATATAGTAAACACCTTTGGACTGATTTTCAAAATAATCCAAAAGCTGCGACAGCTGCGGGTTATTACAGGAAATCATCAAATCCACTGTGACGCTGCGAAGCGATTTGCCGTTGGAAGCGGTTTTTGTTTTGTCGGTCGTTTCGGGGCTGACGTTGATACTCTGCAACGTGACCCCCGCTGTTTTTACCGCCTGTGCAACGTCCTCGGCGACGGTTTTTCCGGTCACTTCGGTGTTTGATTCCGCTTTGCCAAGTTTCACCTTTGCATCGGCAATCGTTTGTTTTAAGTCGCTGATTTTATTCAGCTGTCGATCGTACGCTTGTATCTGTGCGGCATCCGTTACATGTGCGGCGTTGAGCACGGAAACGCTGTTGTTTAACGGCAAAAACACATAATTCACATACAGCAAAAGAACGAGTACAAATCCGAAAAGATACAGCAGGACGCCTGAAATTTTGATGCTCTTCATTTTGCATCACCGCCTTTGCTGTTGGGATTGATAGGAACAAAGCCCTTTACGTTCAGAACGACACTGCAGGTAAATGAGCCATCCGAGGCGGCTTCCGCGTGGAACGGAATGGCAATTTCAAAATAGCCGTTCGCTTCAACGCTGTGTTTTACGGTCAAATAGTCATTATAATTCGCAGTTTGAAAGACAAGGGCAATGCTCCCCGCAGTATTATCAATATCACAGGAGTTTATTGCTTTGGCCTTTGCAAAAACTTGATCAAACAGCTGCTTTACCGTTTCTTCCGCCTTGCTTTTTCCGGCGGGCAGCAGTTTGCTGTCATTTTCCATTTTGGAGAGTTGTGCGCTCACGCCGCTCTGCTGCTGCAAAAGGCTTTTCAGCTCATCATACTTTACGTCGGACAGGCTGACTTGATCCTGTGCCTGCTGACGAAGCGCCACTTTGTAGAGGATTGGCTCCAGTGCCATCACACCCAGCGCAAGGACGGTGACAAGCGCAAGTACACTGATATTTACCGCACGGGCGTCGGACTTTGCCCTTATCATATTTAAAAAATCAATATCATCTGTTTTTTTTGCCTTGAGCAGTCCGGCGGCTGTCACAAAGGCCGCTGGGCGGCACCCTCTTCTTTTTGCAGCCGCATTCATTTCCGGGAGTTTGTTTGCGGCAACGCAGGTATCTATGCTTTCCAGCGGAATATCCAGTCCGAGGTTATCACAAAATTCAGTAAATCCCGGTACTGCGGACAGCCCGCCGCATAAAATCAGCTTGTTCAGTTCCATGCGCTCACTTGAAATCACCATTCGGATATTCCGGATGGCTTCGTTGACAGAGGTGTCCAACAGCAGGGAAATTTGTTTTGCGGATTCAGAAGTCTGTGCGGGGGAGGCCTCGCCAAAAAAACCATAGGCGTCGACAAGCCCAACCGCTTCTTGAAAAGAAATAGCTTTCTCCTTCATTAAAATTTCGATGATATCATCGTAGATTGTCTCAAACGTTCTCTGAAAAACCGGAAGGCCGTTTTGCAAAATGATCAGATGTGTCTTTTCATAACCAAAATCAAGCACGGCAACCGTCTTGTTTTGAGAGTCGATCAATGTTTTACCAACATATAAAAGTCCGCTCATGGGGGGAACAATTTTTATGACATGAAACCCGCATTTTGAAAAGTCTTTCCTAATCCGGTCAAGCAGCGTACCCTTCACGGCGAACAGCGAGCTGGTCAGCTTACCGGTGACCGCGTTGGGCCGGTTATATTCATAGTTTTGAATCATGTAATCGTCAATGCCGTTTTGCAGCACAGCCTCGGCTTCTAAACGGGCAAACGCAAGCAAACTTTTTCGGCTGCAAGGCAGGTGCTGATATTCTTTGCTGACCATATTGTCGTCTTCGAGGCAGAAAACAATCTTATTCGAGGTTAATTTTGCGCGTTGAGTACAATCGCGCACAAACTTTGCAAATAGCGGAATGTCGTCGCATTCCCGGCCGCCCCGCATACTCAGCGGCAGTTCAAAGCATTGCGGCGCGCCAAAAACAGCTTTACGTCCATTTTTTATCCCTGTCAGATAAAGCGCACTGCGGGTCGTTTGCAGCAGGATTATATTCAAAGCAGCTGACACCACCCTTTTTCTATCATTTTCACAGATTATTCACCAATATTATACCAAACAACACATTGCACCGCAATATCTGACTTTGTGCCCGAATGCAAAAACAAGCCCCGGTTTTCCGGGGCTTGCAGGTAAGGTATGCAATTATTTCTAAATTAGGATTCAGCAGTGTCTTTGATAAAGTTGTCCAAAGTCGTTTTTGACGAAAATGTTTTAGCGTTTGATACTTTATCAGAACTTAGTACAACTTTGGAGCCGATGTACTGGAAGCTTGCACCGGACTTACCGGGTTTAGTTAAATCAAGAGTAATGCCATACTTCGCAAGAACATCAATCACAGAGCTGCCTGAAGAGATACCGGAAATAGTTCCAGCTTGAATTTCTGCATCGGCAGTTTTCAGTGCCAGCTCAACGGTCTGTGCATTTGCTAAATCCGTGTTCTTATTTGCTGTTCCGATTACATTGCTGACGGTCGGGATTGCGATGGCGGCGAGAATTGCAAGGATTGCAATAACAATGACGAGTTCGACGAGGGTAAAGCCTTTTTTATTGGTTTTTTTAAGGGTGTTTACCATGATAGTTTTACCTCTTTCTTCGGCGTAATTCGGGAGAAGAAACTTGCTCCGATACCTTTTCTGTTTTGATTATAGAGCCTAATCACAGTCCTGTCAATAAAGTCCATTAATTTACAAAAAGTTTATATTTTCAACAAAACAACTGATGTTTCAAGGCATTGTTCAGACAAGCTGAAGGGCTTGCGAACGCTTTGAAGCGATTCCTCAAAAACCTTGCGGAAATGCACGAATAAAGCTATAATCAAGGTGAATTGTTTTGTACGGAGGTGTTATAGATGAAATCAGGCTCCAAACGGGGGGCGGCGCTTGCGTATGTCATTGTGATTACAGCTGCGCTGATGATTTTGGCGGCGGCTTTGGTGTCTGCCGCTGAATTTAACATTGACTACTCTCAAAACAGTTTAGAGGGCCGCCAGGCTTATCTTGACGCGAAGTCGGCCATTGAGTACGGCAGAGCGTATTTGCAAAGCAATCCCGACAGCGGCGATTTTACGGTTGTTTACGCTTCCGATGCATCCGGTTTTAAAATCGGTGCGGCAAACGCGACAAACACAGTCGCAAAATATTCCGCAACCGCACGAACAATCAATGCTACGGGCAAGTACAAATCCTCCGACCGTGTGCGCCGGCTGGGGTACCGAATGGTGACAGCGGACACACCTGTAGAAGATAATCTGCAAAGCTTTTTTATTGGTGGCAACGGATACGGAACCCATACGGTCCTTAGTGTTTACAATTATAACCTAACGCAGGATGCTTCCTCGGTCTATCCCTTTATTTCTCATACGTATTTGCAGACTACAGGAACGAATAAGCTGGCTGCGCCTCAAATCTATATTTTAGGTCAGGCAAACGGTGATTGCCTAAAAATTTATGATACAAACACGGTAACACTACAATCTGATTTTATTTATCTGGCAGGGGGCATCAATACTTTTAAGAACTACCTTAATGAGTACCAGCCCCTTAATTTGGAAACATTTTCAAATAAAAATCAAGGGGTAATTTTCTTTCAAAAAGATGTTATAAAAAATAATATTAGAATTGCGCAAGGCGGGAAATATTATCTTTTTAAGAATCATGTGAATTTATATAACCTTGCTGTGGGTGATTTGCAGGAAATAAGTGCGAGTGACCTCACTAATGCTGTGAACAAAGACAATATAGATTTTATTGTAAGCAACAATAACAATATTGTCAGCGGAGATGGCTGGGACAAATGCAGAGGTACGCAATGGGCTATTGATGGGAAACTGGGCTTGGGCATGGCGACAAAAGCAGGAGATAAAAACAGTTGGGTTTACCAGGACAGCATCGCAAATAAAATCGTTTATTGTTATGTTAATGATTGTACTGGTTGGAGTTCAGTCTTTCGTGATTATTCAAATAATGTCACAAGCGCAATCTATAATGCAAAAGAAATCAATCTACAATATGTTAATAGCGGGGAAAATTTTGTTGTTCCCGCAAACAGGACGCTTATTTTTAAAGCAGACAAAATCTCGTTGAATACTCAGCAATCTGATACGGAGCTTGGCACAGTCGGAACAAAACCAAAGATTACTTTTGATGGAGTTGATACATTAGGGAGCTATTCAAGTTTTATTTTGCAGTCGGCAGATGGAAAAAAACAGTTTGACCTGACCTGCCCGAACGATATAGCAGTTTATTACTCCGATTCACAACATCAACAACAAACTTATATAATAGATAAGGGAACATATCACATTGTATCTGCAGTTGGAGTTCCTTCCGGTATTGGCATGAATTTATTTACCTATGCTGCTCAAACTTATTTTGGTGGCCGAAAACCTGATTCCCCCTCCGGCGGCTCCGGCAGTTCAGGCGGTGGTACGGAAGTGACCGGAGGTGTGTATACCGATGGGTAATAAATATTTGAATAAGCTGAGAAGTAAAAAGGGTACGACCATGGTCGAGGTGCTTGCGGCGGTGCTGATTCTTGCCATCGTTGTGACCGCGGTGCTGACAACCATCAGTTTTTCACAGCGGACGATTCTTTCCGGCGGCAGCGAGGGCAAGGCCGCTGCGGAGGCGCAGTCGATTGCGGACACGCTGATCTCCCAATTGAGCGGCACGAGCGACGCTTCCAAGGTTACGGTCAGCGGGGCGTTCCGTGTACCGGAGGGCAGCACCTTCCCGGATGCCACAAAGGACAAGCAGTTTAAGCTGACTTCTGTTGAAAACACAAAGGACAGCGTCAAGGGCTACCGAATTCAAACGGCGGTTTATTATTCCGACAGCACAGGCAGGAAATGCGTCCAAATGACGGCGTTTGCGGCGCAGGGCGGTGTATCGTGAAGAAGATACAGGAAAAAAGGGGAATGACGCTCGTCGAACTGATTATCGCGGTGGCGTTCACAGCCATCGTGATTGCGGCCGCCTGTACGGTACTGTACCTCGGGGGGAACTTTTTCAAGAGCGGCACGGCCAACGCGGTGAATCAGCAAAAGGCCTCCCTTGCCGAAACTTATTTGCAGCGGTACGCGTCAACTGCGCAGCAGATTTCGGACAAGAACGACACAAGTACCGGTGGTGTTGTTTTCACTCTTTCGGGCGGCGCGCTGCACATCGACGACAAAACGGCAAACAAATCCATTGCTGTAATTGACGGAATTGGGCAGGTCTATTTGCAAATTGATGACAGGCTGCTCAACTACCGCATTGTGTCAAAGGACGGAACCTACACGCTTTCAGGCGGGGTTGTACTGAATAATTATCAAAGTGGTACAGCGTCGGATTTGAGGGGAGATGACGGGAACTGCCTGTCATTTTTCTTTCCCCCTTCTGCTTAAATTTATCATTTCGCCGCAGCCGTTATCAAGGCTGCGGCTTTTTTGTACATTATTGTAGTATTTGCATAGAATTTGCTATTTTAATAATGCTTTAAATATGATATAATAATCAAAATATTACCAAATAATGCCAAATACAGCGGCTATAACCGTACCTTGGGGGAAACCATCATCACTGTAAAAAAAGAGAAGACAAATTTTTCGTTCAACGAGTTCTTATCATCGCTTGCGGGGAAACCTCTTGAAATAAAATATAAAGATATGGCTAAATTTTTTCATGTTTCTCAGTCTACCCTGTCCAAGCTTGGCCACAACAGGCTTCGCAAAATGCCTGTGGGGATGCACCCGGATGTAATGGCTAAAAGCTTTGCAGACGGGGTGGTGGGGTCTTTTCCACCATCCTGCGACACTGTGCGGCATTTTGTGGCGTATGCGCGTATGCTCTGCGAAAGGTATCTTTGCTCCGAAGCACTCAATGAGTCTGCTGCGTGGCTTGCCAACGTCGGCCCGATTGATGATGCGAAAGCTAAAAAGCTTTACACCGGTGCCATTCCCAAGCTTATCATGCGCTGCTACGAAGAAGCTTACGCCAATACGGAATTGGGTTATTCCGACGGCCTTGTAAGCCGCAGCGAAGTGCAGCACGAAATTTGCTATCAGAGAGTATGCGATATGATTAACCGTGATATATTTGACGGTGAAAAGCTGAAACAGCTTTTAAATGTTGTTTACGCGGCCAACATCCGGCGGCAGATTACGGTCTTTACAGATAACCCCGCTTTTTTGCAAATAACGGAACGGTTTATCCGCAGTCATGTTGACAAGCCGTTCTATAGTTCGATACGCCGCACGGAGGTTATCTCTATTTCGGAGGACTCCAGTGAGATCACACGAAAGATTAAGGAACAGAAGCGGATTGTACTGCAGGTGCTTGAACCGCAGAAATTGGTGTTTAAGCAATCGCTGAACCACTTTGTGGATTTGCCGCCTGATGAAATTATGAATCATATGGTTTCGGAGTTTGCCTGTACGGTGAATCATATTCCACTTGTCCAATACATAAATATGCATGAAAACACAAATTACACATCCGTTAAGCAGTTTTTATCCGTTGAACCGGCTCACAATATCATTGACGATACCTTCACGACCGAACTGGTATTTCAGTTCAACCTTTACCCGGGCACCGCGGGGGAGGCAATCACTATTATTGACGAATACACACTCAAGACGCCGTTTATCCGCAATGTTTCCTGTAACTACAGCTATAGTCTGTTTTATCCGTGTAAATTTTTTGAACATGAGTTTATACTGGACGCAAAAACAAGAACAAAATGGGGTGTTCGCGTTAAGCTTTTCACTCCTATGACTACCAGCAGCTATTACGGGGAAGATTCGGAAAACCTGCACTTCCAGTATAACGGCACATCCGATTCAGAACGCATCACCTTTTATGACTGGGCGCTGCCCGGCACCGGCTACTTCCGCAATCTTTATGAGCTTCAATACGCAAATGGAGAAAGAAAGTAAAAATTGTTGCCGATTTTATATTAATTTCTGCGTATATACGATATAATTAATAAATTATAAGTTGATAAGGAGGCTGCCGGTATGCCGCAGCAAGCTACCCCTGTGATTTACACTCTTTGCTACACACCGTATGACGGCGGCGTTCAAAACGATGCCTTACTTGCCGAGGTTCGGCGCAGCTATTTGGAAACCCAAAAGCGCGCGGCGGGCAAAACGCGCAGCTTTGCGGCCGGAGCGGAAGTTTGTATCCGTTACAAAATCGGTCGGGGCGAATTCCAATGGCGTAAAAGCAGCGATAAAATGATTTTACAGGAAGCTTACCGTCAAAAAGACGGCTATTACATATTAACATGGAATCGAATGGGCGAAACGGTTAGCAAGGCTTGCTACGGCAGCGACCACGCGTGGCTGCAAACTACCTATTATTCCGGGGATACCGCAAGACCGGCGGCGCTGCTGAAATGGAAGCAGGGCGGTAACGGCCTTGTTTTGCTGCAACTTGTACCGGAAACGGGCAAGTACACGCAAAGCGAGTTGGAGTTCTGCGCGATGAACAGCGGTACGGCGGAGCAAAGCCTGATTAACACTGTTGCAGGAGAACCCCAGATTCTATGTGAAACGGACGGCGGCGAGTTTTGCTGCTGCTCTGCGAGCGAAAAGGAAAGCCGCCTTGCGGTACTGAACGATCTGCACTCGGGCGCGAAAAATCTCACTCCCGACTGGCCGCAGCAGGAAGCGGCGCAGATTGCGTTTTCCTACATTGAAAACGACCGCCCCGAGCCGGAACCGGAGCCGGAAAAGCAGTTGGTTGCGGCGCCAAAGGAACCGGATTACGCCGCGAACCTCGAACTTTTCAGCACCGACGAGCCGGAGGTCGACTCCGCGAAGGAACCCCCTGTACCGGCATTGGAACAGCCGGCGCCCGCGCCCGTGCGGTACTCCGTGGCGGCAAAGGGACTTGACGGCGAAGCACAAATCAGCAACTTTATTCCGCAGCATGTGGAGCGCGGCACAAAGCGCATCGTGATCAGCGCCGAAGAAAGCTACACCTATTTCGGCAAGGTGATTGACGGGCTGCGGCAGGGCCGCGGGCGCACCCAAATGCAGAACGGCTACACCGCATATGACGGCAACTATATCAATGATAAGCGTGACGGCTTTGGCGCATACTATTATAAGTCCGGAAAAATCTGCTATGTCGGCGACTGGAAGGAAAACAAGCGTGACGGCGTGGGGGTTGCCTACAGTTCGCGTGATGGCTCGATATTTGTCGGCAGATGGAAGGATAACATCCCCACGGGCAGCGGTGCGGCGTTTGACGCGAACGGCGGCCTGATTTATACCGGCGAATGGAAAAACGGCCTGCGCCACGGCCATGGCACCGAGTACAAAAACGGCGAAGTCATCTTCAGCGGCGAATTCCGCGAAGATAAGTACTACTCCGGATATAAACATATATAATCATATATAATATAGAAAGCGTACTCCTTCCGACGCGCCGGGCGCGCCACCTCCCTCTAAGATGGAGGTAGGGTTCTCCTTGGCAAGCGCGCCGCTCTTAGGCTCCCTCCCCGAGGGAGCTGGCACGAAAAGCGTGACTGAGGGAGTACGTCTTCATTCCATTTCTCTTTTGGGGGGCGAACTGAATTGCAAAGCATTGAAATAAACAAGGTGAGCCGCGGCGAGTGCATTGTGCTGCGGGGGGCAAATAAAGATATCCTGATGGTGGACTGCCCGTCGGCGCCAAACGGCACGGCGCGGCTGAGCGACGACGGGCTGGCTGTGATGACCCGCTACGTCGACACGGCTGACCGCAGCTTTTTGCTCACCCACTGTAAAAGCGGCTATCTTTATGGGTTGGAGCAGCTTTTAAGCGCCGACTCCAACTACTTTAATAGAATATTTTTGCCGTCTGCCCCCTGCGACAAACGCGGGCGGCCTCTGCTTTTGGAATTCGCTCTGTTTGTTTATACTTTTTTAAACCGGCAGGGCGATTTTTTCAATGAAAACGCCGCCGTATTGAAAATGCTTGGGCTTGCCGCCAAAAAGGCGGGGGCGGGGCGCGTCTTTGCGGTGAAAGCGGACGACCTCTTTACGTTCGACGGCATTGATTATGAAATTTTGTGGCCTGTGGAAAAGGGATATCCGTTTTCCACTATTTTCGCCGATGCGGTGGAAAAAATGAACATCTGCCTGTCCTCGCCGTTTCTGCCGGAAGCGGCAGGGGAATTTATGCGCTTAAAGGAGCGGTTCTGCGCCGCGTACCTTGCGTGCTGCCAAACCGCGCCGCTTGAGCAGACGAACATCAATTTAATATATACTATATTAGATAGTATAAAAGCGATCATACCGCAGCTTCTGCTTTTGCCGCCCGCGGTCGATATCGTCGAAATCCTCTGCCGCCCCGCAGTGCGTGAAGCGTACGACCGTGAACTCGCCGCCGCGAGCGTGATTTTCCAAAACCGCCGCAAAAGTGAAGCCAGCCTTGACGATATCCTGATGACGGGCGCCGCAGCGCCGGAAAGCATGGACGCGATTGCGGGGCGGCTGTACGGCGGCTACTACGTTCTAAAAGCGCCGCAGCACGGAGCCGCGGGCGCGTGGAGCCACCTGTTCGGCGAAATCAGCGCTTCGCATATTATCATATGTAATGGGAATGATATGGAAAACGGAACGGCTGCCGCCGAATACGCCGAGCTGCCCGCCATCAAGCACTGCACGAACTGCGCCGCCTGCGCGTGGTACCAAAACAGCGGCTGCTCCTGTAACCGCCTCGCCTGCTGTTACGAGCTGCCCGGCAGCCCCGGCCTCACCATTAAATGCCCGCGCTGCCAAACCCGCAAGGGCCTTGCCCCCTGCAACATTTACACGGTGCCCGGCGAACGCTCCTGCCTGTGTGACGACAAACCCATACAGCTTAATTTGTAAAATATTTTATTTTCGCTGAATTTTCCAGACAGGCAGAATATTTATTTCTCAGGAAGTATTTACCTGTTATTTTGGTTAATTTTAATGCATGTACCAATCTTAACCCAACTTAAACGCAAATATGGCTTCAATACTGGAAAATTTTTAAAAAAAGAGCAAATTTTATTATAAAATATGTCCATTTTATACTTGACATTGATTGCCAAATATCATATAATCTCATTAAACATATGAGTGGTGGTTGCGGTTGCGGCATGCCGGCGCGCTATACGGCAGGTTATTATCACATTTACCACTGCAAGTCAGGGGGGATTCTTTTAACACCCATGGCGAACATGTATGTTAAATTTCTCATAGCACACGCAAATACGCAAAACGAATTTTTTAAGGAGGACAAAAAGGATGAAAAAAACCACAGGAAAAGTTGTATCACTTGTGCTTGCATTAGCACTTGTTGTCACAAGCTTTTCAGGAACCTTCGCCTTTGCAGCTTCTGCAACAGGCAAAGTAACATTCGGTGGGGATGATACTACAACTATGGTTATTTATGCACATACCGGTGTACTAACCGCAGTGAAAGTACCAGATCCAGCAATTACCTACACTAATGCAAATGGTGTAAAATTTGACACAGTTGTAAGCAATGGTACAATCGCTTGGAAGTCAAGTGATACAACTATCGCTAATGTTGATGGAACTGGTGTCACAAATGCAGCTGTTTTAAAAGAAGGCACCGCAACTATTACAGCAACATATTCAAATGTTGTTCTTAAAGATGGTGCAACTGGTACAAACAGTGTAACTGTGGACGGCGTTGGCTCAGTGACTGTTAAAGCGGTTGCTGAAGGAAAGTCTTTCCTTACCACTGCAGCTGCATTTGCAACCTACACTGGTAAAGAACTTCCACTCCAAACAAAGTTATCAGTAAATGCAACACCAACCTATACAGTTGCAAAAACTGATGCTGTTGGTACTAGTGCAGCAGTGACCTATGGGGCAGATTCAGACTATGATAGTATTGCAATGGCAGACAAATCAACAACAGCGGCTATCAAAATGACCATTCCGGGTAAAATTGATGCGCAGCCGCAGACCCCGAAATTGACTACGGGTCAGGTTCTTGCAAACAAGACACCGGCTTCTACAGCCACACAGTTGGTTGCTAATATTCAGATTGTCAAAGAATATGATGCAGCAGCTAGCGCAATTCTTAATTCCGATACAACCTATGGCCAAGGTGGTAAAACACTTCCAGCAACTGGAGTAGGCTATGATTTGACAGGTTATACCATTAATGCAGCTGGCGCAATTACCGTAAATGGCGGCTCTGTTGCTGCTATTAAAGGTACTTCTGCAGCTCTTACAATGGCAGGCGGTACTGTGGGTTCCTTTGATGGTGCTTCAGTCGCTTCTTTCTCTAAAGGTACAATCGGCTCCGTGAAGACTACTGGTACTGTTACTATGAGTACTGATGCTATTGTAACAGGCGCAGTTGATGCAACTAATGACGTAACACTTACTGGCGGCGTTATTGGTGGTGCAGTTAAGGGTGCTAATGTTAGTTTGGCTTCTGCAAAAACAGGTGCTGTAACAGCAACTGGTACAGTTATCATTGACAGTACAACAGTTAACGGCAATGTCACAGGTACGTCTGTTGATGTTAAAGCTAACCAGGTTGATGCTAATGCTAAGGGTATTGCTGCAAAGGTAAACGGCAATATTACTGGTACTCTTGCTATTAATGTTGGTCTTGTAAGTGATAAGGCTGATGTTACTGTAACAGGTGCAATCCTTTCAAATGCTGCAACTAAGACAGTTACACTTGCACAGAACGCTACAGTTAATGCAACAACAACAACAACTGTCGGCAGCGTAGTTGGTCATACTCCGGTATCACCTGCAACTGCAGACACAACTTTGGTTCTTAACAACTACAAGAAGGGCTTTGCTTCTCTTGTAAATATTAACAAAGTTTCTGTTCTGGGCGCTACAGACGCTACAGTGAATAGTGCTGTAAATCTTGACGACCTTCAGATCACTTCTGGTAAAGTGACATTCGCAAATGGTGCGACACTTTCTACTATGACTGCTGCTGCCGGCGGTACAATTGCTTTCCCGGCAGGTAAATTGGTTGTTAAAAGTGCTCCTGCATCCGCAGGCAATGTAACACTTGAACCTAAGGGTACAATCGGTGTTGGTACGATTATCTTCAAGTCCGTCACTGGTCAAAAAGATGCATTCAAACTTGTTGGTTTGACATTAGTAGAAAAAAACAATGGCGATTCAACTTACAACTATGTTGTTGATAAGTCTGAGTTCGCTGGATTGTCCATTAGCGATTCTTCCATTAAAGTTGCAAATGGTTATTCTAAGACTTTAACACTTACTGCTTTACCGGCTGGCTCAAAATTACCTGCAGGTTTACAGACAAAGTGGGAAGTAACAGCTGACAAGAATGTAACAGTTACACCTTCTGCTGATGGCTTATCTGCAGTAGTTAAAGCAACTGGCTGGTCTAAGGAAGACCTCAACTTTGTAAATGAAGCTACTGTAACAGTAACTGTCGTTGACAAAGATGGCAACCGTGATTGGAAATACGATGCTAACACTTGCGATGTAACAGTCGTTGAGAAGGCAGACGTTGTTTCCGACACAAACAATGACTTCTCCGTAAATGCTGGTTCAACCTATCAGTTCAAGATTACTTCTTCTACTGCTCCTGTTTTCACATTGGGTACCGGTGGTGTCTTCACAGTAGCCCCTGTTTCCCACGTAGCGGGCAGCAATGACTACTTCTACAAGATTACAGCAACCGGTAAAGTTGGCGCAGCAGCAGGTATCTACCTCAACGGCAATAAGCTCCTTGTTGTAACTGTAAAAGCTGCTGCTTTTAAGAGCGATACAACAATGAAAGCTACCGTTAAGGGTGCTTACACTGTAAAGATTACTGCACCTGCAGTTCCTACCTTTACAATTGGCACATCTGGTGTGTTCACTGCAAAGTTCGTTTCCAAGACTGGTAACGACTATTTCTACAAGATCACTTCAGTCGGCAAAGTCGGCACACAGGCTGGCATCTATGTAAATGGTGTTAAGACTTTCGTCGGTATTGTTGGCTAAGAGATTTTAAAGCACAGCAAGATTTTTAATTAAATTATTACTATCTCAACAAAATAAGTATAGTTGTATTTGCG